>Ga0074195_1000093_pt1 | contig 214130 bp, 182 predicted proteins | sample EPASupsiteHSE623_FD_64525 | JGI IMG/M metagenome (GOLD analysis project Ga0074195, IMG submission 64525) | Bioremediated contaminated groundwater from EPA Superfund site, New Mexico - Sample HSE6-23 | ecosystem: Environmental > Aquatic > Deep subsurface > Groundwater > Contaminated ... | reverse complement strand
TTTGGCCACCCGGCACTCATGGTGTCGGCCCTCGGTTATTAAAAGAAAGCTGGGTATTTCTCCCCGATAATCCAGCAGGCAGTGAAGCTTGACGGCCCCTTTTTTCTGCCGGAATTCCGCCCAGGGGAACAAAGACAGGCAAAGATCAATGACCGAAGCATCCAAAGCGTAAAGGGGGTTCTTGAATTTAAATTTATGACTGGGGGTTAAATCCCGGCAGCGAGCCAGAAATTGATAAAACAAACGCTCAAAAATGCCGTAATGACGATGTTTGTTGGCGTGAGCCAGGGTGGAACGGGCGATATTGCTTAATCCCAGGTGGTACCATTTGGACTTTTGGGTTTTCAAAGCGGTTTCAATTTCCCGGAGACTGTCTTTGCCGCTGATTTGGGCGTAAAGATTGGCGATGAACTGGCTCCAGCACTTGAAAGTCTTAACATACCGGTTCCCCTGAAAGGCCGCCACCGCTTGATCGAATTCACTCCGCGGAATGAAGGCTGACAACTGCTGGAAGATTGTGCTATAGTTATACATGGATAGCCTCCTTCTCTTGGTTTTTGGGTTTCAACTTAAACTTTTAAGAGATTAGAGGTTATCCCTTTTTTTAACTGGAAATTTTTATTGGACAGCAGTGATAATTTCTATAAATATATTATATATAATCGATTAAAATGGTTACTTGTAACTATATATAAGAAGATAATTGACGATTTACGCATGGTCGGGAGTTCAGTATGCTTTAAACAGAGAAGAAGAATTAATTTAATTGAAATTGATTCGTGTTTTATAAGAAATATTTGACTTGGAGGTTGAAGCAATGAGCTATCTTAAACTAAAGAAGAGTTTGGCGAGCATGTTTTTATTAGTTTGCTGTTTTATCGCGGTCGGAACTAATTTGGCTTTTGCCAAGGACAATCTAAGTTCCACCCTTACTGCGTATAAAGTATTATCCGCGCCGGGCGGTAAGGAAAAACTTACTCCGGCCGATAAAGTTAAACCAGGTGAGGTTATTGAGTATCAGGCAGTTTACCGCAATGAGGGTAAGGAAAACCTGAAAAATATTCAAGCTACCATTCCTATTCCCGCTGGGACGGAATATCTTCCCGGAACGGCAAATCCGGCGGCAGTATATGCAAGTCTGGACGGCAAAAAATTCGAACTTTTGCCGCTTAAACGCAAGCAAACTTCCGCTGACGGCAAGGTTACGCAAGTCCAGGTGCCTTACCCGGAATACCGTTACCTGCGCTGGATAGTACAACAAATTGATGCGGGTAAGGATATTGCTTTAAAAGTCCGGGTGAGAATTGTTCAGATTCCTCCCGCTCCCGCCAAAGCTAATAAAACTTTTTGAGAATACAAATGATCAGGTGTTTAATCCCGGTTAATCATTTCAAACAATAAAGGAGAATTGCATGAACAAGCAACCCAAATCGGGCAAAAATTTTGTAATTTTTGCCGCCTTCTGCGCGGTAATTTTATTTATTCTGGCGCAAAGCCTGCTCTATGCCGCAGCCGCGCCCGCCGGCACCGAAATAAGCAACCAGGCAACTGCTACTTACACGGATGCCGGAGGCACCCTGCGCTCCGTAACTTCCAATATTGTCACGACAGTAGTGCAACAGGTTGCCAGCCTGACCTTAACCGCGGACAATACCAGATATTCTACTGCGGGAGGACAGGTGAATATGCCCCATATCCTGACCAATACCGGGAATGGCTCGGACAACTTTAACCTGAGCATTGTTCAATCAGGAGGGGATAATTTTGACCTTTCCAATCTCTTGATTTATCCTGATGCTAACGGCGACGGCATCCCGGATAGCGGCGCTCCCTCCATCACTTCCACCGGAAATCTTGCGACCGGCGCTATCTTCCAATTCGTAGTGGTCGGCAATATCCCGGTTTCCGCGACCGGCGACGCAGTTATTACGATAACTGCCACCAGCGTCTTCAATGGTGCGCAAACCGCCAGCAACACGGATACCGCTACCGTTAATTTGAATGCTGTAGTTAATATCACCAAAGCTATAAGCGCCCCGAGCGGAGCACCCGGCAGCGGCCCCTATACCTATACCTTGACCTACACGAATACCGGCAATGGCCCGGCCAGCGATATCAGCATTTCCGATCTCATACCCGCTGGAATGACCTATGTGCCAGGCAGTGCCCGCTGGAGCGTTTCAGGCGCTACCCCTTTGAGCGACGGTACAGGCGGTGACCCGGCCGGCATCTCCTATGATTATAATATCACCACCTCCGCAGCTACCACCGCAGTTATTGCCAATGTTCCCTCCGGCGTGTCCGGCAATTGCAGCTTCCAAGTTAATGTAAACAGCGGACTGCCTGTCGAGATTATCAATAATATCGCCACTTATAGCTACAATGACGGAAACCAGGTACTCTCCAACAACTCAACCAACACGGTGCCCTTCTCAGTTACCGCATTTGCAGCGGTCACTTTTACCGGCGAAACGATCCCCCTTGCAACGCAGGGAGCCACGGTAAGTTTTACCAATATTGCGACCAATACCGGGAACAGCACGGATACTTTTGATATCACCGTTGGTACCAGCACTTTTCCTGCCGGCACCACCTTTGTGCTTTATCAAACCGGGGGGTTAAACTTGCTGCTTGATTCCAACAATAACGGCACTCCCGATACCGGACCCCTTGCTCCCGGAGCTTCATACAACGTGGTGATCAAGGCGACCCTGCCCTCCGCATATTTTGGCAACGTTAATTATACCGTTCATAAAATTGCGACTTCGGCATATAATCCCACTGTTTCGGCCACCGCCACCGATACCTTAACCGCAATCACCCAAAGCACGGTTGACCTGACAAATAATCTTTCCATTGCGAATGGAGCAGGTTCAGCGCAGGGGTTGGGTGTAGGGCCGGAAGCCACCCCGGTTACCACGATAACTGTGAACCCCGCCGCTCAGGTGGTTTTCGACTTATATGTAAACAACACCAGCGGCGTCTCGGACTCCTATGTTCTGCAGGCAAGCACCGACTCCACCTTTGCAACTCTCGTTCTGCCTGCCGGTTGTTCGGCTGTTTTCAAGGACGCAGGCGGCACGATCATTAGCAATACCGGTCCCATTATTGCCGGGGGGAACGCCCATGTTTACGGCAATATCATAACTCCTAACACCATGCCTCCCGGAAACTATCAAATTTATTTCCGAGTGTTGTCTCTTACTACCGGCGCCTCGGATATCAAGCATGATCTTATGGCTATCAACGAAGTTCGCAACATGGCTTTGATTCCCAATAATACGGGTCAGGTCTTCCCCGGTGGGAGCGTAGTTTATACTCATACCATCACAAATAATGGCAATGTCATCGAGGGTGACGGTGTGGCAAGCCTGGTTGCGCTGACTTTGAGCGATTCACAATCTGGCTTTACTTCTGTTATTTATTGGGATAAGAACAACAACGGTATCCTGGATGCTTCCGACGTGGTGATTTCCAGCCTCAGCGCCTTGACCGGAGGAACTAATGGAGCCAGTACCACCCCAGGATTAGATCCGGGAGAGTCGGCAACTTTGTTTGTCAAAGTATTTGCCCCTGCAGGAGCAATCTCCGGTCAGATAGATGTGGCTACTTTTACCGCTACCCCCAGCCAGGGTACCTATACTACTCCGGCTCCCACGCCGTTCTTCATCACTGATACTTCTACGGTTCTTTCAAGCAATATCACAATTGTTAAAGAGCAAGCTCTAGATGCCAACGGTGACGGAACTCCGGATACGCCATACTCCAGCGTAACTATATCTACCGGTGCTGTGCCTGGAGCCTGCATCCGCTACCGCATCACTCTCACCAACGCGGGAACCGCTTCGGCCAACGCGGTGGTTGTTACCGATACTACTCCGGCATATACCGTTTATGATGACGGCGACGGCACAACCAGTCCCACCGGAATTGCCTGTATGACTACCAACGCCGGGGTTTCCTACACCGCCGTTACTGCGCCTGTCGACGGCGCGCCGGGTTCCATCATTGCCAATGTGGGAAGTTTAAGCCCCGGGCAGAGTGCGGTCGTCTACTTAGGGATTAAGTTGAATCATTAAATGATCAAAAAACAAAGCTTTATTTATAATGAACCGTCAAAACATATTTAAGCCTGCCATTAGCAGCGCAAGGTATTTAATGCTAAAGGTTTATTTAGCGATTGCGTTTATCCTGTTTTCTGCAGTTCTCGGTTTTACGGCGCCTTTAGCCGGTTCACTTATCAGCAACCAGGCGGCAGCTACCTATACCGACGCCGCCGGGGTTACCTTTAACCTTAATTCCAACCGGGTGAATCTCATCGTACAGCCTCTGGAAGCCTTGCAGCTTACCCAAAATCAAGCTTTGCTGCGCCCCCCCGGTTCTCCCTTTACCCTGGTGCATCAGCTAGCCAATACCGGAAATGTCGCAACCACGTACTCACTTACCTTTTCCAATCTTAGCGGAGACGACTACGATTTAGCCAATCTGCACCTTTATTCGGATGTAAACGGCAACGGAGTTTTAGATCCGGGGGAACCGGAAATTCCTTATGGTGGGACTATATTGTTGGATCCCGGACATCTGGCGGGTATAATCATCACCGGAAACCTTCCAGCCAATGTTACTGCGGGGCAAATCGGCAGATTGATTATTACCGCCGCCAGCACGTTGCAAGGCGCTACTGCTTTCAACACCGACAGCTTTACCACAACTAACGGGGTAGTTTTAAATATCAATAAAACCGCCAGTAACCTCAACCCGAATCCTAATGAAGAAGTAACCTTTACTATTAATGTTTCCAATGTGAGTAATACTCAAGCTCAAGGAGTTTCGGTCAACGTTGACGGTCTTCCTCAAACTTTAGCGCTCATCAAAGATGCCATACCGGTAAATTGTAGCTTTGTTAGTTTGAATGTAAGCGCCTCTGGCATAAAGTTATATCATAAATATACCGACCCTCCCAACACTTATGTTACTTCGCCTCCGTCAAATTTAAGCGAGGTAGATTATGTGGCATATGGCTTAAATAACTTACCGGTTAATTACTCAGTTGCTGTAAGCCTTATAGTAAAAGTTAATTCTAATGCCAGCGGAACTTCCACTAATACGGCGCAGGCGTTTTATTTTGACCCCGTTACTCAAACAGCCGAAAGCGTTGACTCCAATATAGTTACTTTAAACATCCCCGGACAAGCTAATGCCATTAATTATTTTACCAATGCGACTTTCACCAGGATTACCGAAGTCACTTCTCTGGGGTTGCCCTTGTTTGTTCAGATTAATGCCGCGGGCTTTAATAAAAATCCGCAAGTCGTCGAGACAATATTGGTCACCATCGTCTCAAAATTGACCGGCGATCGCGAAAGATATACCGCCATTGAATCCGGTCCCAATGACGGCATTTTCCGTATTCTACCGGTAGTCCCTACCCAGGATGCCAATTTTAACCCCGTCAATCCAGGGGATGGCATTATCCAAACTTTGCCAAACGATACCTTGGCGGCAAGCTTTGTGGGTTACAATACCGTCTTGGAAAGCGTGAATATTTTGGTAGACCCTTTTGGGGTAGTTTTTGACAGCCACACTAATGCTCCCATCGCCGGCGCCAATGTTACCCTGATAGATGTTACCGGTTTGGGCAACGGTGGTCACCCCGGGGATCCTGCAATAGTTTTTTTAGCCGACGGGGCTACCCCGGCGCCCAGCACCATTATTACCGGAGTTAACGGCAGTTATATATTTCCCCGGGTGGCACCCAGCACTTATCTGCTGCGAATCGCTCCGCCGAACGGCTATAATTATCCATCTACTCTGCCCATCGGCTTGCTGCCGCCCGGCCGGATGATCGACCCTGCAGCTTCTTATGGCGGGAATTTTATCATAACCGATGCCGCCGGCGTAGTTAAGATTGATGTCCCCTTAGACGGGCCTCCCCCCTCCGGGTTATTTATCGAAAAGACCGTAGACCGGGGTATTGCTGAAATTGCCGATGCCGTACATTACTCGGTTAAAATTAAAAACGCCAGTACCCTGCCACTAACTCAACTGGTTTTAAATGATACTTTACCTTTCGGCTTTAAATATGAAAGTAACTCAGCTTACCTGAATGATAATAAAATTTCCGATCCCGTCGGGTCTCCTGGACCCGGTTTAAGTTTTAATATCGGCAATATGGCGGTTAATCAGGAACTCACACTTAGTTATCGGGTGCGTATAACTCCCGGAGCCTCCATGGGCGACAATTATAATTCCGCCCAGGCAAACGCCGCTTCGGTCTTCGGCAGGTTAAACTCCAACAACTCCCGGGCATTAGTTAAAATACAGGCGGGAGTATTTAGCGATAAGGGCATCGTCATCGGTAAAATTTTTATAGATCTAAATAAAAACGGCATCCAGGATAAGGACGAATTCGGTATTCCGGGAGTGCGCATTTATCTGGAGGACGGAACCTATGCTATCACCGATAGCGAAGGTAAATATAATCTTTACGGTTTAATCGCCCGCACCCATGTTTTGAGAGTGGATACTACCACTATGCCGCCCGGCTCTACCTTGGTTCCGATCTCCAACCGCCATGCCGGAGAGGGGACCAGTTGTTTTGTAGATTTAAAGAAAGGCGAACTGCATAAAACTGATTTCGCCATAAGTTCACCCACTCCGGAAGTTCTGGAAAATATCAAAGCCCGCCGGGCTAAAGGAGAAATAGTAACCGCGGAAATTGAGAAAAATTTAAAAACCCGGTTGAACCCAGACGGATCTCCGCTTCAGTCGGGTGATGTAAAAAGCCTGCCTTCCAGCGGGGTGATCGGCGAAGATGGTAAAGTGCCCAGCTTTGACAATCTACTTGCGGAAAATCAATTAAACCATGATAATTCCAATCTGCCGGCGCTTCCGGTTGCTAAACTGCAGCAGACCAGCCTGCAATCTCTTGGCGAGAATATAACCAACGAACTGGGTTTTGTGGATTTGAAGGATAAAGATACCCTGGCGGCTCCGCAAATAAATGTCCGGGTTAAAGGCATGAAGGGCGGTAAATTTAAACTCCTGGTCAACGGTAAAGAAGTCGGGGCTGACCGCATCGGAAGCAAGAGCAGCATAAATGATAAAAATGTTGAGATATGGGAATTTATCGGCATCGATTTAAAAGCCGGAGAGAACCAACTGGAAGTACAGCAATTTGACCCCTTTGGCAATCAAAGAGGAACTCAGAGTATTACGATTATTGCCCCCGGTAATATGGGTAAAATTTCCCTCGACGTACCTAAAGAACGTCATCCTGCCGACGGCAAGACTCCGCTATCTATTAAAGTTACCATTTCCGATGACCGGGGTGTTCCGGTCACCTCCCGAATCCCCGTTACTCTGGAATGCGATAATTGTCTGTTTACCGCTAAAGATTTAAATCCAGTTGAACCGGGAGTCCAGGTCTTTATTGAAAATGGCGAGGCAACTTATCAGCTTTTGCCCCCTTTGGAACCGGGAGAAACCCAGGTAAAAGTTTCCAGCGGAGAATTCAGCGCCCAGGAGGTTGTAAACTTCGTTCCGGAATTGCGGCCTTTGATTATGGTTGGAGTCTTGGAAGGCTCCGTGCATATACAGGAATTCAAACCCGGCAATATTGCGCCCACCGGTTCCCGGGATATTTTTGAGGAAAATCCTGATTATTTAAGTCCTGCCGACTCCGGCAAGAGCAGTATCGGCAATATCCGGGGGGGCCTCTTTATTAAAGGCGAAGTCTTGAAGGATTACCTGTTAACTTTAGGGTATGATTCGCAAAAAGGCAAGGATATGCGCTTGTTCAGGGATATTCAGCCCGAGGAATATTATCCGGTTTACGGCGATTCGTCCGTGAAGGGTTTTGATGCGCAATCCACCAGTCCGCTTTATGTCCGGATAGATAAAGATAAGTCTTTCCTTCTATACGGTGATTTTCTTACTTCCAATCCGGGGAGTTCGTTAAGCTTAGGAACTTTTTCGCGTAGTTTAACCGGAGCCAAGCAGCATTTTGAAAGCGACAATCTTAAAGTCAATCTCTTTGCCAGCCGCAGCACTCAAAAACAAGTAATCCAAGAGATTCCAGCCGATGGTACTTCGGGGCCGTATTTGTTGAAGTCAAATTCCATTGTGGTCAATAGTGAAAAGGTAGAAATCCTGGTGCGGGATCGTAACCAGCCTGCGATTATTCTTACTACCGAATTAAAAAATCGTTTCAGTGACTATACCGTTGAGTATAATACCGGAAGGATACTCTTTAAGCAGCCTATCCCAAGCGTGGACCCCAATCTCAACCCGGTTTCCATCCGCATTACTTTTGAAATGGAACAAGGAGGGCAAAAGTTCTGGATTTCCGGCGCCGATGCGAGTCTTAAATTAAATAAGTATATTCAGGTTGGAGGAAACTGGGTGAAGGATAACAACCCTCAAGATTCCATGGAATTGAATAGTGCCAACATTGGCATAAAACTGGGCGAACATACCTCATTGGCAGCGGAAACCGCCATGATTAACCAAGAGGCCACCGGCATAGGCAAAGCCAGCTACGCCCAACTAATCCATGAAGATAAGCGTTTGAAAGCTCGCTTATATACCGGGAGGACCGACCCCAATTTTAATAATCCCAGCGCTTCGATGACCCCAGGGCGGAGTGAATCAGGCGTAAAAGGCAGCTATAAAATCGACGGTAAGACCCGTCTGGTAGGGGAAGCTATTCAAACCAAAGATTTAATAAATAATGGCAACCGGGAAGGTTATCAAGCGTATCTGGAACGCACCCTGTTTAATAATGTCCGCATGGAATTCGGCGTGCGCCATGCCAATGAAACTGCTGCTGCGGCACAGCCGACCAGTTTGGGTGCAACTCCGATTAATTTTACCAGCGCCCGGGCAAAAGTGAGCGCTCAACTGCCCAAACATCCTGAAGCTACAATATATACTGAATATGAACAAAATTTAAAAGACGCTAATCAACAAGTTTTCTCGGTGGGCGGAGAATATCAAGTCGCCAACCGGACTCGGATATACGCTCGGCACGATTTCACTTCTTCATTAAGTGGTAGATACGCTCTTAATAACGTCCAGTCTCAAAATACCACCGTCTTTGGGATAGACACCAATTACCTGAAAGATAACCGGATTTTTTCCGAATATCGCGCCCGGGATGCCTTCTCCGGACGTGAAGCAGAAGCCGCCATAGGTTTAAGGAATCAATGGAATGTTGCCCGAGGCCTTAAACTTAATACCGGCCTGGAACGAGTGCAAAATTTAAACGGCGCGGGCGCCATGGAATCTACTGCGGTAACCGGCGCGGTGGAATATACCGCCAATCCCCTGTGTAAAGGCACCGCCAGCTTAGAACTGAGCGATAATGCCGGCTGCTCCAGCCTGCTTAGTACGGTCGGGGTTGCTTACAAGTTAAGCAAAGATTTAACTTTCCTGGGTAAAAATATTGTAAATCTGGTGAAAAATAAAGACTCTTTCGCCGGCAATAAAATTCAGGAACGCTTACTGGTCGGCTTTGCTTTTCGTCAAACCGACAAGGATACCTGGAACGGTTTGCTGAAATATGAACTTAAATATGAAAAAAATGATAATGCTCCGTCAAATGCCTGCAAAGTGCATATCGTTTCGGCCAACATCAATTGTCAGCCTGCAAAGAAGCTGGTGCTGAGCGCTAATGTAGCCGGTAAAATGGTCTCTAATACCCAAGTCGTGGATGTAAGCAACTATTCAGCTTATCAAGTCGGAGCTCGAATTCTTTACGATATCAACAGCAAATGGGATGTCGGTTTAATCGGCAGCAAGCTTTTCAGCCCGGGCAGCAGCAATAAATCCGCGTTGGGTTTTGAGCTGGGACACTTGCTCTTCGAGAATTTTTGGCTCTCTGCCGGCTATAATGTGCAAGGTTACAGCGATCTGGATTTAATTAATGAAAATTATACCGATAAAGGTTTCTTTCTAAAATTCAGAGTAAAATTGGGCGAAGGCCTGTTGAAGAAGGAAAAAGAATAAAAAATATTATGAAATATCTTAAGAAGATATTACCAATATTGCTGGTCTTAATAGCTTGGCTTACCCTGCCGGCGCTGGCCGCAGGCCCAGCACCAGTCGATCTTTTAACCGCTGGAAATTTTGTGGTTCTGGCAGAATCCGGGATTGCATCTACCGGCGCTACTTCCATTACGGGAGATATCGGAGTGAGTCCAATTACCAGCGGAGCCATCACCGGATTTGGATTAACGCTGGATGGATCCGGTACATTTTCTACATCAGCTCTGGTTAACGGAAAAGTATATGCAGCCAACTATGCGCCTCCTACTCCGGCCAAAATGACCGCGGCGGTATCCGACATGATGGCAGCTTACACTGACGCCGCCGGAAGAGCTACGCCGGATGGTACCAATTTATACGGTGGAAATCTTGGCGGGCAAACCTTTAATCCCGGCCTCTACAAGTGGACTACCGGCGTTACCATACCTACCAATGTAACTCTATCGGGGGGGCCGAACGATGTTTGGATATTTCAAATAACGGGAGATCTCAGTATCGCCTCAGCCACCCAGGTAAGACTTATCGGTGGAGCCCAAGCTTCTAATGTCTTCTGGCAGGTTGGCGGCGGCGCTGGCGCAACTCTAGGAACATACTCTACGTTCAATGGAAATATATTGAGCGCCACCCAGGTTGTCATGCAAACCGGCGCAGTATTGAATGGCAGAGCGCTGGCTCAAACTTTGGTTACCCTCGATGCCGGTACGGTTTCAGTTCCGATCAGCAGCGTCAGCGGAACGGTATTTAACGATAATGGGGCTGGAGGAGGAGTTGCAGCAGACGGCATCCGGAACGGCACGGAGCCGGGCATCGCTTCGGTTACGGTGCGGGCGACCAGCAGTGATGGAAGTGTGGTGTACGATACCACGGTCACAAGCGCAGCCGGAACATATACTCTGAATATACCTGCTTTGGCTGCGGGAAGTGTAGTGCGGATAGCAGAGACTAATCCATCAGGATATGGCTCTACCGGGGGAAGCCCGGGCACCACGGGAGGCGCTTACAGCCTGGTTGCCGATGCGACGACTTTTACAGACGCAGCGGATACGATTTATACGGGCGTGGACTTCGCGGATATCCAGTTACCTTCCATTTCGGGCACGGTTTATAATGATGAGAACCACAACGCCGCACTCGACGGAATAGAAACCGGTACGGGGGTTAGCGGACTTTATGTAAAACTGGTTCCTACCGCCGGCCTCAGCGCTCTGGCGGCAGCTCCGGTAACAGGAGCCACCGGTGCGTACCAGATTGATGGAGTTGTTAACGGAACCTATAACTTGATACTCGATGATAATAATCTACTTACCGACACAACCCCCAGTAGTCCTACCGGTTGGGTGGGCACACAAGCGCCCGATCAGATTATTCAGAATGTTGTTGTAGGGTTCAGCAATCTCATCAATAAGAATTTCGGGCTTTCCAACGGGAGTAATGTCAGCGGGAAGGTATTCAAAGATAATGGGGCAGGGGGCGGTACGGCCAATAACGGCATCCAGGATGGAACAGAATCTGCTCTGCCCGGCGTGCAGGTTGCCGTAGCCGATGCAGGAAGCGCATTAACTTATGATACTGCCGTTACTGACGGGAGCGGAGCTTATACTTTATGGATTCCATATTCTGCGGGCGCATCATCTTTAAAAGTCATCGAAACCAATTTGTCCGGTTATATCTCTATCGGCGGAGCCGTTGGCTTCAGCGGCACTTATGACCGCTCCACCGATACCATAACTTTTAATAATGCCCCCGGAACCACATATCCTGGAGTAAATTTTGCTGATGTGCCGGTCAACCTCCTTACCAATGATAACCAGCAAACTATGCTTGCAGGCAGTGTAGTTTTTTATACCCATCGTTTTACAGCAGGCACCGGCGGAGATGTAAGCTTTGCCCTTACACATACGGCCTCGCCCTCGTTTCCGGATTGGAACCAGGTGCTGTATCAGGATTTAAACGGCAATGGAGTGATAGACCCTGGAGACCCGGTAGCAAGCTCTCCTTTTACGGTCACTTCCGGTGAGAACATTTATCTAATCGTAAAAGAATTTGTCCCCAGCAACGCTGTTTATGGCGGGCAGGACTTGATTACTCTTACCGCTCAATTCAGCTTTACCAATGCCTCTCCGGCGTTAAGCATGGATTATAACCGGACCGATCTGACTATAGTGGATAACCCAACCGCGATTACTTTGATAAAACAAGTAGATAAAGCTGCCGCCCTTCCCGGCGAAACCATTACTTACACTTTACAATATCAAAATTTGAGCGGCCAACCCATTAGTAATTTTAATATCTCGGATAATACCCCTGCCTATACTACCTTTATTGGTGCAGGCTACGGCTCGCTTCCCGCCAGTTTAACCGGCTGCACGATCATCCAGCCTGCGGTAGGTGATTCCGGCACGGTGACCTGGCAATTTACCGGAACTCTGGACCCCGGAAGTACCGGCACTATAACCATGCAGGTCAAACTCCCGTAAGCCGGCTCTTCCATTCAAGGTTGTACAAAAACGGGGAGCGCCCCATCGGGTTGAAGGCTAAACTAACCGGTTACCAAAAAAGGGGGGGGAATGAAAATGGCAAAAACTATCGGCAAAAAGAAAAAATTATTAAAATCTCAGCAGGACATCCTGCGCCTAGCGGTGGTGATGCGTGAATCAAGCGATGCGATTATTATCCAGGATACCGACGGCCGGATCACTGCCTGGAATCGCGGCGCCGAAATAATGTATGGTTACAGCGAAGAAGAGGCGCTGGGGATGAATATCGCCGGCATTACGCCCTCCGACAAATTGGAGGAGCAGAAAGAATTTTTTCGCCGCCTGGCAGCGGGCGAAAAGGTTGACTCGTTTGAGACCCGTCGGATAGCCAAAGATGGCAGCATTCTCAGTGTCTGGCTGAATGTAACGAAAGTGGTGGAAAAGCAAACCGACAGCATTATCTCTACCGGTCACAAAATCTCCACCCCGGTCGGCTTTGCCATGTTGGAGCGCAATATCTCATCGCGCAAGCAGGCCGAGGCGGATCTGGTATTCAGCAATATCATTCTGCGCACCCAGCAGGAGTCGTCTCTAGATGGAATACTGGTGGTGGATGAATACGGTCAAATGTTATCCTTCAATAATCGCTTCCTTGAAATGTGGGGTCTTACTCGCGATTTAATGGAATCGGAATCTAATGAGAAAACGCTGCAGTCGCTGATGGATAAGCTGGTAAATCCTAGAGCATTCCTCCGCAAAGCCAATCATCTCTACAAAGTCCGGGATGAAACATGCAAAGATGAGATCGCTTTGATAGACGGCAGGTCGTTTGACCATTACTCGGCCCCCATGATTACGGCGGATGGGAAATATTACGGCAGGGTGTGGTATTTTCATGATATTACTGAGCATAAGAAAGCGGAGGACAAATTAACCCAAATCCTCGTAAAATTGAAAAAGAGCCTGGCGGGAACCATTGAAGTGATCTCTCAAATCGTGGAGATGAAAGACAGCTATACTTATGGGCATCAGAAAAAAGTCGCCGATCTGGCGGAAAAAATTGCCCAAAGCTTGGGACTAACCAGCGAAGATGTTGAAGATATCAGAATGGCCGGTATGATTCACGATTTGGGAAAGATGGCTATTCCGGGCGAGATTCTGACCAAGTCCACCAAATTAACCCCGGTTGAGTTTGAGTTGATTAAGGTGCATCCTCAAGTAGGATTTGTGGCTTTGGAAAATTCCGGGTTATCTGAAACTATTAGTCAAATCGTGCTTCAGCATCATGAACGGCTGAACGGCTCGGGCTATCCCAAAGGATTAAAAGGGAATCAAATCCTGCTGGGGGCGCAAATCCTGGCGGTGTCCGATGTGGTTGACGCCATGGCAAGTCACCGGCCATACCGGTCGTCCCTGGGAGTCGAGGCTGCTTTGGCAGAAATAACGGCAAATCGAGGCATCCTTTATGATCCAACGGTAGTGGACGCCTGTCTTTATGTTTTCAACCAGGGATACAAATTTGACCTGCCATAATCCGGTAATTAATTGCTGAGCTAAAACCCGTTTCATTTTAGTGGGGATTTATTGCCACCCATTGGATGGATCAAAATTTTTATCAAAGTTTTTGATTTTATCATCGCCAAGGCGGGGAATATGTTCTTCAATACCAGCTTGGTAAGCAAGAAATAAAAACTTAACAATTCTTAAAGAGAAATTGCTCTCGTTGGATTTTCGGGAACGTTCTTTTAGCGCATTTTCCGCTGTCCCTTGCAAGGAGGTCCGGGGTTCGAATCCCCGCAGCTCCATTTTTCTATTTGCGCCCCAAACCAGATGCTATAAAGATTCAAAGGATTTTTGCGCTCTAGTTAATCAATTTAATCAATCTTCTTCTGAAGCTTCAGGGGTATAGGTCATATTCCGGCTCAACTGCTTTATCTGGGTAATTTCCCTGGCGCCTTGCCAGAATTCTTTTAAACCTTCTACCAAATATTCTTTGTTTTCGTCTTTCAGGTAGTTTCTCATTGTGTCAATTCCTTGCCGGGCAGTTTCCAATCCGCAAGTAAGTAAAATTTTAGTAGCATCGACCTGTTGTTTGGCGTTTTCTGCTTGATCTTTTGCCTGGGGATATTTTTCCGGGTTGATAGTCGGTACTTTTTTAACCTCATGGCTGGCCTGTAGCAGCAATTGTTCCATCCAGTTGAGAGTGGTTTCAAATTCGTTAAGGGATAATTCATCGCGGTACATTTTGTCTACGGTTTCCAGAATCGTTTTAAAGTTTTCCGTAATCGCCACTCCATTTACTACTATTCCCGTTGCCTGCCCTTCCGATATCTGGAAAGTTGAGGAATTTATATCTTCATCCGGAAAAGGAAACGGATTTTCGCACTGAATACATGCTTTTTGATTCGGGGGGTTAAGCTTTCCGCAGTTAATGCAGAAAATTTCAGAAACCTCCCCTGCAAATTTGCTTAATTTCCAAAATTCATCTGCGGCTTCCATCAGCAAGGCTTCACTTTTATTCAACAGTTCCGGATTGGTTTCGGTTTGATATTGCCGAATTAAAGCTAAGGCATCTTCCATTAAGCTAAAGGGCTGCTGCAAGGTCAAGTCGGTTTCGGCAATTCCCATCGCGCCGGAAAACTCATTTTTTACTTCCCGGTAGTCTTTTTCCAAAATTTCCGCCGTGGTAGGAAGAATGTCGGGAGAAAAACAACCCTGACGGGTTCCATTGATGGCATTGATTAACAGGTTTACAAGGGGGGATTTAGTGGGATGTTCAAAATAAAGTTCATGACGATGTTCGCTGAAAGCATCGTTAATTTTTTGCTGGGCGTTTTCCAACCGGATTAAACCGTTTGGCAAGTTTTCGGTTTCTCCTTTTTCGACGGATATTTTCATTTCAGTCAAGCAGTCTAGGATTTCCCGGTAAGCGGCTTCGATTAATTTTTTAGAACGGAGCTTGGGGTCGGGAAGATTGTCAATGTTATTCAAAAGCCGCCGGAACATCTGCTCCAGATTTTGAAGATTAAAAAGAATATCTTTAGCGATGGAGGGATTGCTTTTAAAATTTTCCATCAGCCGCCTTAACAAGTTGATGTGCGGGAAGGGACTGGGGCCGGAATAATAATATTTTGCATCCAGATTACTCATTGCCAGCAGCAGTTTATTAGTGGCGTCAATCAGGCTTGGAACTCCGTATTTCAAGTGGGAAATGTCCTTTTGTAAAAAATATTTTTGCATTTCATCCAAGGCGGCTTCATAATTATTTAAGCTTTGTTCTACCACGGCAAATTCCGGGGCAAAATCCGGGTTCTTTTGCAGCTCGTAATCCATGCGTTGTACAAAGTCATCGCGGCTTTGTTTCAAGCCTAATCTTCTTTCCTGGAGCATTTGCTGCAGTTGGGATTCTTCATTTTTTCCTTCCACGACTTCCAGGGCAACTTTGAGCAAAAGATTGGTTGGATTAGACCGAGTAAACATTTTAATTCCCCTTTCGTTCCCGATATTGTCCCAAAGTTGTTAAGGTCTTTGCTTAAACAATTCCCAGATTAACCGGCCTGCCAAAATTTGAGTAAACGCCTCGCTTAAAGTCCGTTTAGCAGGGGCTGGGATGCTAAGCTCTTTTTCGGCTTTTACCGGAAAGCCGTTTAAATAATCAATCCCGGTCTCAAGCCGTTTGAGTGAATTAAGACCCATTCCAATTGTCCTTTGCGCCCGCCCCTAAAATCAATATTTTCATTTAACTTAAATTTTAGTGAAATAATCCTTAACTCCTTTTCTAAAAAAAGAGAACCGGTCAGTTCCGGTCCTCGGTCTTTATTTAAGTATGAGGGGGAAATTATAAAAGGAATCCGGGGATTAGTAGGTGGTGCCCATATAGTTGTTAAGGCTGCCGACGGGAGAAGCGCTGCTGGTGATTAAACCGTCGGAACCGGGACCAAAAAGATTATTCATGGCGGTAGCTCCTATTTTTTCATAATGCGCTTGTTGGGCTTGTGCAGCATCGGAATAAAAGAGATTATTCATGGCGGTAGCTCCCACTGCAGCTTCATGTGCCGATATGGATCCTGCAGAACTAGAGAGTGTATAATTCCCGCTTTGGGTGCCGGCCAGCAATTCTTTTTGGGTGTTAATAAGTGAATTGCCATAAGAATAATCATTATGGTAGGTCACGCCGGAAACAGGATCTATGCCGCTGACGGCATTATTGGCAGCGGTGCTGTTTGGATTATTCCCGGCTGCGGCTACATCCTCAGATGATATTGCCCCGCCTCCTGTTCCCTGGGATGATTGTCCGGAATAAAGAGCTTTCCAGGCTTCAAATGCCGGGGTGTTTTCTCCTGCTCCCTCAGATGCTTCGGACTGAACTTTTTGATTCATTTGCTCCTGCATTTTCCGGGCAGTTTCATCCGCTTTCTCAGCGCCGTCGCTTTGGTGATTTTTACTATCCCCGAACAATTTGCCGGCTATGCCTCCAAGCGTAGCGCCGGCTCCGGAACCCAGCACCGTACCGATGGGGCCTGCTAGCGCGGTACCCAGTAGTCCTCCCGCCGCCGCCCCTCCGACCTTGCCGCCTATGCGATTGATTAGATTCCCCGACTTATTTTGATCTTTACTTACCTGGGCTTCTCCTCCAGCGCCGGCAACTTTACCTCCTGGGGAGGGGGATGATTGGTGAGTTTTGGAGACTGACTGTCCGATATTGCTAACCGCTTTTCCAATAGCGCTTGTAGTTCCTTTGCCGCATACGCCATCGACAACAGAACTACCGATTGATGCGATTGCTCCTAAAATACCCATATGTCAATCCTCCGATCTCTAATAATCTTACTATTAATTTACCGAAACTTATAAATTTGTCTAGTATCCCATCAAAAAAAGGGGGGCCGGAATGCCGGCCCACAGATATTTATTTCCGGTTAAAGAGGGTAAATTGATCTTCCTTGAGCTTTCCCGGAGTTAATTTTTTTAAAGCCTTATTGCGGGTGAACTTGAGAAAGGAAGAAAAAACATAATCATATTTCCGGCTGGTAGCAGGTGATTTTCCTTCAATCTTGCCTTGAAAATAAAAGGAATCAAATAAGGTTTTGTTCTCAGCCTCCGGGGAAACTCCGGGAAGAAACCTGAGCTTTGCTAAAGTGTCCATCTCTCACCCCTTTTTTAGGAGTGGAATAACCTTCCAAAAGCCCGTCAAATCTAGCTTTTGGTCTCGCTTTTGTCGATGTCCCTTGCACAAGGAGGTCCGGGGTTCGAATCCCCGCAGCTCCATTTTTCTATTTGCGCCCCAGGCGCGTTTATGGCTCCGGGATGGTGCTTCTAACGGCGACCTGGATAGCAATTAAGCAGTTCAATTAAAGCCGCGTTATGGCCTCTTCGCGAGCTTTTCGCGATTTGGGAAACGGGCTAAGTGTCCATCTCTCACCCGAATTTATAACTTTATTTTGTCCGGTGTTTTAGGTTTTTTCCCCCGGGTTTGCCATAGCCTTAAATTAAAGGATTATCCTTTTTAACCGGGAAACTTTTCTTGACAGCTTAAGAGGAAATATTGTTTAAGGGGGGTAGGAGGATGAAAATTAACGGTTGGGCTAAAACCACTTTATGGCTTTTATGTCTGAGTTTGCCTTTATGGCTTTCCGGCTGCGGGACCAATGGAGGAGGGGGAGGAGGAACCCCCCCCAGGGGAAACTTCGCTTACGTGACCAATGCCGAGGAAGACACGGTTTCGGTCCTCAATACCGCTAATAATACCGTAGTCGGTGAGGTTAGCGTCGGCGCATACCCCGACGCCGTCGCTATCACCCCTAACGGGAATTTCGCTTATGTGGCCAACGGCGATGAAGACACGGTTTCGGTAATCAATATCGCCTCTAATCTGGTAACGGCCACGGTTGAGGTTGGCGCCAACCCCCAAGGCATCGCCATCACCCCCAACGGGAGTTTTGTTTATGTGTTAAATGCGCAAGACGACACCATTTCGGTCCTCAATACCGCTAACAATACCGTAAGCGCCACGATTGATCTTGGTTTCAGCCCCGAAGGCATCGCCATCACCCCCAACGGAAATTTCGCCTATGTGGGCAACTGGAGCGACGGCACGGTTTCGGTAATCGATACCGCCGACAATACCATAGTGGACACCATAAATGTCGGCAGATCCCGCATGGCCATCGCCGCAAATCCCAACGGAAATTTCGTTTATGTGACCAATTATAACGATAACGCGGTTTATGTCATCGACACCGCCGACAATACCGTGGTGGATACGATTATCGTGGGTTCCGGCCCCTTTGATATCGCCGTCAGCCCCGACGGAAATTTCGCCTATGTAGTCAATTCTAACGATAACACGGTTTCGGTAATCAATACCGTCGCCGACATAGTAATCACCATTATAAATGTCGGCGTCGGCCCCGATGCCGTAACCGTCGCGCCCAGCGGAAATTTTGCTTATGTGGGAAATTGGGGCGACAGCTCGGTTTCGGTAATCAATACCGCCGACAATACCGTAACGGCCACGGTGAGCGTCGGCGTCGGACCCTTGTCTATCGCCGTTACCCCGTAAAGCCCCTTAATCTTTCCTTTTTGAGCAACCCAAAGGATGGTTTTTATATGAAAAAAAATCTCCTCCTCTTTAGTATAATCTTATTCATCATCGCCCCCTTAACCGGATGCTTAAACAATTTCGGGTTCATCGACCCGCCTTGTCCGGCCCAAAAGGGGGAGCCGGTGATTTTTATCGAAGACGGCGCCATCGACGAATTAATGGTGCCCATGCTGCTAAAAACCATGGACGGTAAGAACGGTAACCCTTTGGTGGATTTAAAAGGCATCATCCTGGTCGAAGGCGACAGCTGGGCCTTTCCGGCCTTTCAGAGCCAGTTTAAATTGAACCGGCTGATCGGCCTCGATGTCCCGATCGGGATCAGCAAATACGAAGGGGTTAATCCTTTTCCCACCGAGTACCGCAACGACTGCCAGCTGATGGACGCCCTGCCGATTCTCAACCCTCCGGGCACCCCCAAGCGCTGGACAGTTTACGACGGCGATATCCTGCTAAAAGATTTGCTTACCAATTCCGACAAACCGGTAACCATTCTGCTCAATTGCGGCTCGACGGCGCTTGCCACCGTATTGATGAAAAATCCTGAGCTAAAGGATAAAATCAAATGCCTGATCTGGATGGGCGGCGTGGTTAACCCCCAGCTCGGCAATGTGGTTTACCCGGTCAAGCCCCCGCATACTTTATATTACTGCGAATGGAATATGTACTGGGATCCCACCCAGGAAACCGATCCCCAGGTAAATCCCTCCACAGTGGGCGCGGGCTGGATTTTTAATAACACTGCTTTCCCGATTATTCTCTTTCCCCTGGATATGACCGATTTGTTCCCCGTCCATTACCAGGTCGGGGTCTGGCCGGTGGTGCCCAACGCCAACGCCGTGGCCTTTCACGAAAAGCTGGAGGCCCAGGCGGAGCAGGGTTATCGCTTTTCACAAATCGCCCTGGACAGCTACAACATTCCCTACAATGAAGAATGGAATAATTACTACTGCCTGTGGGATACGGTTTGCGCCACTTACATCGCCCACCCGGAATTTTACTTAAAGCTTGGTTACGATGTAAGGGTGGTGCAAAATATCAACCCGAACGACCCCCATTACCTGGAAAATCCGCGGCCTCAAGGGCATCTGGATCTGGCGGAAAATCCCGATTCCAGGGTGAAAGCGGTGCTGAATATGATCGACGGGGTAGAGTTTTCCGCGGTTTACAATTATATGGCCGAGCAATATAAACGCTGATTGGTACCCAAGAGCTCAGTTTCCTTCCATCCGGCGTAAAGCCGGGGGAGAAGATTAAGTCCCCCCGACATTCCCTTTAGAAGCCAATGCTTATTAAAGCGTAACGATTCTTGCCTAACGCTTAAATCCCCCGATAGTAAGCTTTTAGCGGCTTGGGCGGTTTGGGGCGGGAAGGGTTCCATCCATCTTTTGAGAAATAGGCCAAAATAGGCAAGCTTAAGGCTTGGCCCAAGATTTGGGGGATAATTTAAAGGGGGGGTGAAAAAATGATAACTGAAAGCAAAAAGCTGGAAGATCTGTATGAACGCTCGCAAAGGATTGGGGGGATTATCTTCGATGGAATGGAGGGGGTTTTTTATCCCTTTCCCCCCGGCAAGGTAGAGTACAAGCATTTTGAGCCCAGGCCGGGTGAAGTCGAGGTGCTGGGATGCTTATGCGCTTTAGGTGAGAAGCCCTTCCCCGAGCATCTGGTAAGCGTAAAGTTCAAAGCTTGCGCCGAGGATACCCAATATCAACTGGGAGAGTGCTTGGAGTTCCATTCTTTAAACCATCACGAGCAGGATCGGGCTTTGCTGAGCCAGGATGAATTAAAAGAACACCTGGAAATGGAGCTGCGGCTGCTGGAGGCCGGTCTTACCAAGGGAATGGACAAGAATTTGGGGCGGAAAATTTGCGGGTCTGGGAGCTCCAGGAGCAGCGTCTGAGGGAACTTCTGGGCTCGGTCTGGAAAATCCGCACCGGCTATAAAGTGGAAGTATAATAAACTTCTATAAAAAAATGCTGTTTCGACGGGAAGTTCTTACCTTTTACCGAACCTTTAGAATTTAAAGGGAGGTGAAGTTATGGTTATACTTTCCAAATGCCAGCTGGCTTTAATTTGAATGGGGATTTATTTTTTCTGGGTATTTATGGTGGCCTTCGCTCAGAATTCCCAAACCATTACTCTCAGCAAAATCATCCTTCCCAAAGAAGGGCTTAGTTTTGTTAATCAAAAGGGAAAGACAATCACTATTTTACATAGTGGACATGCTCCCCTAGAATAGTACCAAAAGAAATGTTAGTATCTCCAAAGAAGAGGGAGGTTTAATCTGTATCAATAATTATCAGGGGCATCTTATTTGGCAAGCATCTGAGATAGTAACGCCTAATGAAATTAAAAATTAGTTCTCCGGCCTATTTTCTCTCTCTCCCTGCCCACTGGGGGTTGACAGGTGTGGTATGGTAGAATTAGGAGCCGTAATTAAGCGGTTCTTTTTCTTAGAAAAAGCGTTCCCTAAATGGGGAATGGCGGCTACCCTAAACTGGGAATAAACATTCCCTAAATGGGGAATAATCGTTCCCTAAATAGGGAATCCAAGCGGGGTTACCTAAACCGGTAATAAACCGTTACCAGAATTGGTAATTTCCATTACCTAAACAGGTAACAAGAAAAAAACGCCTATTCTAGCTTTATATAAATAAACCCTTAAAGAAACCTGGAAAGAAACACTTCCCTCCGGGGGAGTTTGAGGATAAAAACTTTCGGTGAAAAAGCATTTTCGGCGGGAGAAATAATCGGGCGGCCCTGCGCACTATTGCAGAAAGCCGCCGTCGGCGAGCCGAAACCTGCTCGGTATGGAAAGCATAAAAGGGGGCGATAGCCCCCAAATGTTAACAAAAATTTAACAAACGCTCGATGATTTATGGCTATAATAAACTAAGCAAGAATTATTAAACGCGGGAGAGATAAAATGATCAGCAAAATTTCCAGCCTGGAATTTAACCATATCGCCAAAAGCGGAAAAAGCGGCCCCGAGCCGGCCGGAACCGAGAGTTCCACCGCCAAATCGCCGCAAGACCGCTTTTGTAAAGCCTCGCCCCTTACGGGGATTTATTCCCGGCCCCAAACTCAGGAAAGCCCGCAAAGCCGCAGGGTGGGGAAATTGCGCGCCCAGATGGCCAAGCAAGGCCTTGACGGGGTGCTGATTACCGATCCCTTTAATTTCCGCTATTTCAGCGGTTTTACCGGCGACGCCGGGATGCTGCTCATCACCCCGGAAGCCAGGCTGCTCTTTACCGATTCCCGCTTCTGGGAGCAGGCCAGGCAGGAAGCCCCGGAGTTTGATCTGGTTAAGAACCCCGCCTACGGGGAATTGAATAAACATTTTAAATCCGGGGGCAAGTTGGGGTTTGAAGAAAAAACCCTCAGCGTGCAAAGTTTCGAAAATCTGAAAGCCGCCCTTAAAGCGGATTTTAAGCCGGTTTCCTCCGCCATCGACGATTTGCGCATGATCAAGGATCCCGAAGAAATCAGCCTGCTGGAAAAATCCATCGCCTTGAACGACCGGGTGTTTGAAACCGTAGCTCCCCGGATTAAGCCCGGAGCCAGCGAAAAAGCTGTGCGGGCCGAGATTCATTACGATCTGGAAAAAGGCGGGGCCCAGGGGCCTTCTTTCCCGGCCATCGTGGGAGCCGGAGCCAACGGCGCCCTCCCGCATCACACCCCCGACGCCACGAAAATCCGGGAAGGCGATTTGGTGGTGGTGGATATGGGCGGCAACCTGGAAGGCTATTGCTCCGACCTTACCCGTACGGTAATGGTGGGAGAAGTCCCCGAAAAAGCCAAGGAAATTTACCGGGTGGTAGCCGAGGCCCAGCAGAAAGCTTTTGACAAAATCGCCCCCGGAGTCCCCATCGCCGAGGTGGATAAGGCCGCCCGCGACCACATCGCCAAGGCCGGTTACGGGGAATATTTCGGCCACAGTTTGGGCCACGGGGTGGGGCTGGAAATTCACGAAGCCCCCGCGATTTATTCCCGCAGTCAGCAAAAGCTGGAGCCGGGAATGGTGTTCACCGTGGAACCCGGCATCTACCTGCCCGGATTCGGCGGGGTGAGGATCGAGGACGTGGTGGTGATTACCAAGGACGGTTACCGGATCTTATCCCACGCTAAAAAGCAAAAGCCTAAAACTAATAAAGCCGCTCGTCGGAACTGAGGGCATCCGGTTCGGAATGATGATGGTGATTATGATTATGGTTGCGGTGTAAATCCACCGATTCCTCGGGCTCCAGGTACAGGTTGTCGACTTCTTCTTCCTGTTTGGCTTTAGCCCATTTTTCGGTGTCTTCTTCCAGGTGGTTTTCCATCCCTTCGCAGTCGTAGCAGATCATCATGCCTTCGCTGATCTTGCCGTGAACGCTGCAGAAGTGACGAGCGCAGACATAGCATTTGCCCAGGGTGCGCAATCCGCACACCCCGTCTTTGCCTCCCGGAAACTCGCAGAATGGCATAAACATTTAAGCCCCTCCCTTATTTAATGATTTCGGTCCATTCTACCACTAAGACGTATTGAGGGTTAAGCCCCTTGCCCCAGCCGGCGGGAAAATTCCCGGAACGCTTGAGCGGGGGAGGATTTTTAACATAACTATCCAGGGGCTGCAATTTACCCATTACTCTGATTCTTTCGCCCGCGGCCAGTTCCACCGGGGTATTGAAAAACAGCGGGTAATCCTGGTTGTTGCGGGTTTCCAGCATCAGGTAAAGAGCCTTTTTGCCTTGATAGTCCACGGTTTTAACTTCGGTGACCGTGCCTGCGGTTTTTAGAAACGAGCCGGCTATCATCGCGTTTTTAAAATCTTTGGGCTGCATGACTTCCACTCGGGAAGCGGCCAGCACATCTTCCAGCGGGGGTTTGGTCATGGTGAATTTGCGGTAAAAAGATCCCAGCAAGCGGACTTCGGCGCCCGGGACCGGGCTGGTCTTATCCAAAGCCAGGACTTTTAAGGGCTCGAATTCGTTGATCCGGATCTCAATTAAGGGCAGGGGAGAGCCCATCATAAGAACCGAATCTACTTTGACTACCTTGCCCAGCGCGATTATTCCTTCGATGCGGTCGGCTGAGGGCAGGGGAGGGCCGGAGGGCTTGGGTTTTTCTTTGGGGTTAAGCTCGGGTTTTCCGGTTTTTTCCTCCGGTTGGCCCTTTTCTTCGGTTTTGCCGCTTTTGCCTTTTTCTTCGTTCTTGGCTGATTTGCCGGTTTTCTTGCCGGTTTTTTCGGCGGCCCTGGCTTCTTCGGCGGCGGCTAAAGCCTTGATTTCGTCCAGGGTTTTAACCGCGGCTAATTCCAGGGTGTTGGGGAGACCTTCGGATGCTCCCTCCACCCGGTAATCTTTATAAAAAGTTCCGGCCCCGATGATGCTTTCCCCGTTGTTGACCATCAGGGTAGCGGCGGCCAGACCGTTCAGGCCGGTCTTGCTGGCGCCTTCCAGGCTGAATTTCTTGAAGCTGTATTTCCCGACGGCCACATTTTCCTGGAGCTGGCGGACATCGCCCTTGACCAGGACGCTTTTGCGGTCGTACAGATCGGGGGCGGCCAGCAGCTGCTCGGGGGTGAGGATGACGATTTCTTTAGCGGGGGCAGCGGTTGAGGCCTGGGGAGTATCTTCCAAGGTCTCGGAGGAGAGCATTTTTTTTAGATAAACGCAGCTTTGCGCGCCTTCCACCACGATATTTTCGAATTTACATCCCGGGAGTTGCAATCCGGCGTAGAAGACCCCGGAAAAAACAATCTCCGAACCGGGTTTGACCTTGAAATTGCCCAACATGGCGGCGTAGATGAATTCGTCGTTTTCTCCCTTGATCTCCAGCAGGGTGAGCCTGAGGGGAGGAGCCCCGCCCCTTTTCAGTTCCAGGGATTCCAGCTTGCCTACTTTGCCTTTTACCATTACCGGCAGGCTGTCGTACTGGTAGGGCTGATCTTTCAGCTGCTTGGGGGTTAAGGGTTCGGCTGGCGAAAAGCCAAAGCTCAAGCCCAATAACAGCAGGCAAAAGCAGAATAGCTTTTTCATTTTAATTTGTCTTCTAAATCTTTAAGCGGGTATCCGGGCAGGTAGTCGGTGAGCAGGACGAGCCCGTTGCTTGCGGTCACGATCAAATTGTTGTTGGGCTCGACTCCCTGGATATAGAACCCGCAAAGCTGCTGGCAAATTCTCCCCTGAGGGTCGAGCAGCACCGGGAAGGGGAGCTGAAACTGCTGCTTGGCGGCTAAGGCCTTGGAGGTGTCTTCCCCGTTGACTGAAATCAGAATGAACCGGGTGTTGGGGAGACGGGAGGAAAGATCCACCAATCTGGGCAGAAGCAGCATGGCCTGGGCGTCGAAGTCGGTGAGCCAGACCACCAGTTTTTTTTGTCCCAGATCCGCCGATACGCTGTAAACCCCGCCCTCCACCCTAGGAAGCTGAAAAGCGGGAAGGGAGTTCCCGGCTTCCAAAGCCCAAATGGGAATTAAGCCCAGCAAAAGGGCGATTAAACCGAACAGGATACAGTATTTTTTCATTCCAGACTCTCCCTTATACAAAAACTTTAGCATATTGCTTTGGGGCTGTCAATTAAACCGGCAAAGCGGCGGGCTTGGCTTTATTAATTAATTGGCTTTTTGGGCGCTGGGCAGCCCGGCTCCCCGTTTCTTTTCGTAAACCACCACTACGTTGGTAATGGGTCTGATGGGGCGGGTGAGGGTTTTGCCCCGGTAATAAAGCCCGCTTGAGCCTCCGCCGTCCAGGGAAACCGCATCCACGCATTTGAGCTTGCGCATAATGGAAGCCAGTTTCTTCAGGTAGATGGGGTTATCCACCGTGACCAGCAGGAATTTATTGCCGGCTGTTTTGCCTAAGGCGCTGCGCTTGGCCCGGCGGTAGAGAGCGGGGTCGAAGAACCCTTCGTTCCGGGGGCTGAGGCTCAGTTTGCCCCGCAGCAGCAGGGTAGGCCCCGCGGTGATGGCGTCAACCCCGAAAAGCTGTTTGCGGTCCAGGTACTTGGCGGGGAGAAAATCGATCCGGTTGTCGGAATTAAAAATTATCGCCACTCCCCGGCGATAAAAGCTCTTGATTTTCCCGTCCAGGATCACGGTTCCGGCTAGGTTATAGGTTTTGGTGTCGTGAAAGGTGCCATTGATCATGGCTTTGGGGGTGAGGCGGTAAATGAACTGCCAGAAGTATTCGGCGGGATTTCGCAGGCCGTTGTTGCGCTGGGCCAGCACCGGCTTGACCCTGACATTGGGGGAGTTGAGGTTGACGGTGACTACGTGCACTCTTACCCCCTCGAGTTTGAGCTTCTGGTAGAAGACCTCATCAGCATTAAGCGCCGAGATAAAAAAAATGAACAGTACAACTGTCCAGATCGCGATTCCCTTAAACTTCATATCCCAGCTCCTGTCCGGGAGTTCCTGGGATTACCTTTTCCTGCTGCGTGAGGAGATTTTTTACTTTTTATTGCGGATGGTATTGGATTTTGGCTTTTTTCTTTGTTGCAATCCCTTACGCTAACTCCCTACCTGTATTATAGCAGATTTTAAATCCTTCTACAATAAGGTTATAGCACGATATTTAATAAGAAAGGGCATGAAACCTAAACAATTTCCTGGTAGTAAACCGTGGCTTTGCCCCAGGTGAAGTAGAGCTTCTCGGTTTTGCGGGTTTTGAATTTGGAGCCTTTTAAAGGGTGGGTGAGGGAGATGATCCTGGTTCCCGCAGGCAGCAGGCTGATTTTGGCTTCCAGATCGGCCCGGGTGGGGGGTGAAAAAGTAGTCCAGCAAAGATAGATCACCTGGGCCTGGGGAATTTCCAATTCCAGAAAATTACCCGCCCAGAAAGCCACGCGATCATTGATTCCCAGTATTCGGGCGATCTCCCCGGCTCTGGCTACCATCTCCGGAATTAATTCGATTCCCAGGGCTTGGGCTTGAAACAGAAGGCCTGCGACCAGCACCCCCAATCCCCGGCCGCACCCGAGGTCGAGCATGGTTTCTTCGGGTTTGAGCTTGACGGTTTCAAACATGTGCCGGAGCGTGAAGACCAGGGGTTCGCCGTAAATCATGTCGCTTTCCGGGGGGGCTGGAGTTTGGGAATAGCGATTGATCAAGCGATGGGGAGGAGAAAAGCGGTAAGCCTGCCAAAGCAGCAGTTTCAAGCGCAGGACGGGGGCGGAAAAGCCGGACTTGATTAACTCCAGGGTTTCCATCCAGCTCAGGTAGCAAAAGTTTCCCACCCCGCAGATCAAAGAGCTTAACGCAGGCTTCCAGGACTCTTTGAGTTTGGCGATAAATTTCATCAATTAAGCATGTTCTTAGCAGGAAGCATCTTTTCCTTTATAGAATAATCCAGGGGATTAAAATGGAGTGTTTAAAAGACTGCGATGGTTATTTTAAACCGCCCGGAGCCGAAATAAATTAAAGTAAATGAGAAATTTGATTTGCAAAATCCTGTTTCTTTTACTGGGGGCGGTGATTTTGCTGAATAACAAGATGGAATTGTTCGCAATGAATAAACCCGAGGCGGAATTTTATGTCCAAGCGCGGCTCACCATGGTGAAAGAGCAAATTCGAGATCGTGGAATTAAGGATCCCGCCGTTTTGAAAGCCATGGCCAAGGTTCAGCGCCAGTGGTTCATCCCGGAAAACTTGAGAAAACAAGCTTATGACGATAACCCCCTGCCCATCGGATTCGAGCAGACCATTTCACAGCCTTATATCGTGGCTTTGATGAGCGAATCCCTGGGAGCGAAAACCGGCGAGAAGATTCTGGAAGTCGGCACCGGTTCGGGGTTTCAGGCTGCCGTCCTGGCCGAGATGGGTGCCCGGGTCTATACCGTGGAGTTGATCGCTTCGTTAGCCCGCCGGGCCGAGGAAACCCTGAGAAGTCTGGGATATAAATCCATCGAAGTTTATACCGCCGACGGATCGCTGGGGCTGAAATCCCAGGCCCCTTTCGACGCCATCATCGTGACCGCGGCGGCGGAAAAAATCCCTCTCGCCTTGCTGGAGCAGCTGAAAACCGGAGGCAGGATGCTGATCCCGGTGGGCCGGCAGGGAGCCCCTCAGGAACTATTGAAAATTACCAAAACCCGGGAGGGATATCAGACTCAAAATTTAGGGGGGGTAATTTTTGTCCCGTTGATTGACAAAAATCAGTAACGATAAATTTTAGGAGGTGTAAAATGCCAACCAAAGAAGAACTTTTGGCCAAAGCCAAGAAACCGGGAGAGGATGCGATGAAGCTCCATCCTTTTTATCGGGGAAAAATTGAGGTAGTCCCCAAGTGCGTGGTGCGCAACCTGAATGATTTCGCCATCTGGTACACTCCGGGGGTAGCCGAATCCTGCAAGGCAATCCAAAAAAACAAGGAACTGGCTTATGAGCATACCAATAAATGGAACAGCGTAGCGGTGGTCTCCGACGGAACCAGAGTCCTGGGGTTGGGAGACATCGGCCCGGAAGCAGCCATGCCGGTAATGGAAGGCAAAGGGCTGATCTTTAAATATCTGGGCGGGGTGGATGCTTATCCGATCTGTCTGGATACCAAAGACCCGGAAGAAATTATCAAGACGGTAAAATACCTGCAGCCTTCTTTCGGCGGCATCAACCTGGAAGACATCAGTCAGCCGAAATGCTTTTATATCCTGGATCGCTTGAGAAAAGAAATGGACATCCCGGTCTGGCACGATGACCAGCAGGGAACTGCAGCGGTTACCGTGGCGGGTTTCATCAACGCCTTGAAAATTGTAGGCAAGAAAATCCACGAAGTTAAAGTCGCCATGCTGGGAGCTGGAGCCGCCAACATTTGCGTGGCCAGAATGCTGATCGTCGCGGGAGTCGACCCCAAGAACATGATGATGGTCGATATTAACGGATTATTGAACGCCAGCCGTACCGAATTCAAGGACGTCAAGGAACAATGGGAAATGTGCATCAAGACTAATCCCCAGGGGCTAACCGGAGGAATGGAAGTAGCCACCAGAGGGGCCGATGCCTTGATTGCGCTTTCCGCCCCCGGCCCGGACACCGTGAAAAAAGAATGGATCGCCCAAATGAATAAGGATGCCATTGTATTCACTTGCGCCAACCCCATTCCGGAAATCTGGCCCTGGGAAGCTAAAGAAGCCGGAGCCAGAATCGTCGCCACCGGAAGATCGGACTTCCCCAACCAGGTGAATAACTCGCTGGGCTTCCCCGGCATTTTCCGCGGAGCTTTGGATGTGAGAGCCACCACCATCACCGATGAGATGTGCATCGCCGCCGCCCTGGAACTGGCCAAGTGCGCAGAAGACAAAGGTTTCGATGAAGATCATTTGCTCCCCACTATGGATGATTGGGAAGTTTATCCCAGAGAAGCCATGGCCGTGGGAATGAAAGCTATCGAGCAGGGAGTGGCCAGATTGAAGCCGTCGGCTAATGAGTTGATGGAAAACGCCACCAAGATGATTAAAAGAGCCCAGAAAGAAACCAAGCTAATGATGGAAACCGGAATTATTCCTCCGGCTCCCGAAGATTAAGCCATAAGACAAACTAATTTTCCGGGGGAGCTGGAAAAAGGTTCCCCCGGAAAAATTGCTATCAATTCAAGGAGTTATTATGCAGATTTTTAATCAATTAATTGTCTGGGGTATGCCCCTGGTGCCCAAATTCATCGTTCAGCATTTTGCTAAACCGTATGTGGCGGGGGAAAACCTGTCCGACGCCGTGGCCGCTGTGAAGGATTTGAATCAAAAAGGGATCATGGCCACCCTGGATGTGCTGGGAGAAGAAGTTCATACCCGGGAAAAAGCCCGTGAAGCGGTGGAGTCCTACCGGGAATTGTTGAATACCATCGAGGCTGAAAAGCTGGACAGCAATGTGTCCTTAAAGCCCACTCAACTGGGGTTGAAGATCGACCCCAAATTTTGCCTGGAAAATATTCGCGAAGTAGTGAAGCTGGCCAATGAAAAAGGCAATTTCGTACGGATTGACATGGAAGATGTCACCTGCACCGATGAAACCCTGGAAATGTACCGCAAGCTGCACGAGGAATTTCCTAAAAACGTGGGAGTGGTTCTGCAGGCTTATTTGAGAAGATTATCCAAAGACGTCGACCATTTGCTCCCTTTAAAGCCCAATATCCGGCTTTGCAAGGGAATCTATATAGAAAAAAGAGAGTATGCTTACCGGGTACCGGAAATCATCAACCGCGATTTCACCTACCAGCTGGAAAAGTTAGTGGGCAACGGGGCCTATGTCGGCATCGCCACTCACGATGAAAAGCTGGTTTTTGAGGGCATACGGGTAACCGAGCAGTTGAAATTAGCCCGGAACGATTACGAATTCCAGATGCTTCTGGGGGTGGACCCGGAGTTGAGAGACATTATAGTGGCTCAAGGACATCGGCTGAGGGTCTATGTTCCGTTCGGCAAGGAATGGTATCCTTACTGCGTGAGAAGATTGCGGGAAAATCCCGCAATCGCTGTTTCGGTTTTAAAACAGATGCTGGGCTTCAAATCTTAAGTTAGCAACGGATTATCTCAATTGGGCGCCTCGGCCGGGAGAATATTGCGGAAAACCCGCAGAAACATCGGTAAGCACTACAGAATGAGTACCATTGCAATAAATGGTGTAGTAATCGCCCGTTCCGTTTAAATTGTATCCGTAATTGCTGCCGTTGCTGGGGCAACTGGGCGTAGCGTTTATGTAGCTATTGGTTTGAAGAGCCGCTAAGGTGTTGGGGTATCTGGTCGGATAGTCGTTGCGATAATTTTCCAGGGCGGTTGCCATATTACGTTCGTAAAGACTGCAGGCGGTCAATTGGGCGCGGTATTTTATGCTGACCATTTTGGGCATCATGATTGAAAAAAGGATAGAGAGTATGGAAATGACTACCATTAGTTCGATTAAAGTGAATCCATGCTGTTGTTTTTTCATTGAGCCACCCCCTTTGCAGAATTTAAAAGAATAATCAAAATGATTCCATATTTTGATTATAAATAATTTTAGTACCAAAAGTCCAGATTTATAGAAATAATTTTTTTGAAATATGAAATAATCACAGTTTATTTCCGATTTCCCCGATTGACAAGGATATTGGGTATTGTTATAATATTTTAGCTTGCCGGGTCGTCTAGTGGTAGGACAGCAGACTCTGGATCTGCCTGCGAGGGTTCGAGTCCTTCCCCGGCAGCCATATAATGGCCCGTTGGTCTAGCGGTTTAGGACGCCGCCCTCTCACGGCGGAAATCAGGGGTTCGAATCCCCTACGGGCTACCAGTAAAATCCCCGTCGGCACTATGTTCCGGCGGTTTTTTTATTTTCAAAACTTTACCAAAAGTTTACTAAAATTTTACCGTTTTTTGGACACAATCCGGACACGGGGGGCAGGGTAGGGGGCAAAAGAAAACCGGGCCACATTGCAGCCCGGTCGGGAAGGTTTGGATTTTCCTGGTTTACCAGCCTAACAACTTGGATTCTAAGCTGTCAATCACTCGCAAAGCATCCAAGTTCGATTGGCGGATTGCCATTTCTTTGGCTGTTCTGAGTTGTGCTCTAGCCACTTCTACGCTATGCGAACATATGTTCTGTTTGTATGTTTTGTGCTTAATCTCGAGAATCAGTTTGGTAAGGGGGGGCAAGTCAGATGAAATAACCCACTCATTTTTATGACCACAAGAAGCATCGGGACATAGCTCCTTAGCGCGAGTTGTTGGTCTGCCTGCTTTCTTTTTTAGCTGGCTATATTCTTCTATAGACAGAGTTTTCTTCAGCTTCCGTCTAATCGAGGTCTCTGGAATACCAAGTTCTTTTGAAATCTCGACTAAGGTTAAACCTTGATTCCTTAGCTCTACCATCCGCTTTACGGTCTTGTCCATTAAACATTCCTCCTTCAATTGGTTTCGTGACGGGAATAACCTGGTCTTAGTGTTTGATTTCTTTGAGTATTTAATTGAAACTCAACTGCGGAGCTTTTTGGGGATAAAAATACTGCTTATAAAAGTAAGGATACTTTTTCTTATTTATAAAAAATTGCCTCTTGGTCATACACATCATCTTTGATTCTTCAGAAGTGATATCTGGATCTGGGTCGGTTAAAGGCTCATTTTGAGGTTCTTGGTTTTCCTCTTCGACATGCTTTAATTTCTCCTCAAGCAGGGAAATCGTTTCCTCCTGCGTGTCATCTGTCTCGATTGAAGTTATTTTTTGTGAGTCCTTGTTATCATTAGGTTCTTCCTTAGCTACTTTAGTTTCCGATCCTTCAATTGAAAGCGGTTTAGACTTCATTTCAGCCATAATTTGGTTTGCACTTTGAACATAGTATATTAATTCGTTTAAAATAAGTTCTTTTATTTCAGGATCTTTTTCATCTTTTAGAAATTTGCTACTTTTTTTTAAATAATCCATTGCTTGGTTTGGTTTTTTACAAAACCATGAATATATACCAGCGTTATGATTTAAAAGAGCATCAAGTGGATATCTTTCCAAGCCTCGTTCAATTGAGATTAACGCTGTATTTGTATTTTTATTTAAAAAATGTATTTCACCCATAATTAAGAATATCTCTTTTGAGCAATTATAACTAAGGTACATTTCAGCTGCTTGAAGAGCTTTTTCTCTTAAATTTAGTTTGAAAAATGATTTGGTTACATAAAGCCAAGTTTCCTCAAAATGAGGGTTAATCTTAATAACTTTCTCAAAGGTAACTATCGAATTTTGATAATCACCGGCCTTAAACAGAGCAATTGCATTCTCATAGTCTTTTTTGATCTCAGCATCAATTTCGAGAAACTTATCGAGTTCGGATATGTTAATTTCTTCTGTTGTTTCCGAACTATTACTGAATTCATTAGACAATTCATTAATGCGCGCGTTGTTTTGGTGATAAATGTTCCAAAGTTTGTCGCTTCTAATATCATCGTAAGTTAAATTTCGTACGATAGGTTTAATTCGATTTTGTATTTCGGTTAAAAAATTGAGTTGATCGAGCTTGGTGGCAGCCGCCTGCTCGATAATTTTTTGGGCATACAGGTTCTTCTTTTCTATGATTAGCTTGTCGTATGTTTTTCCCCACTCGAGTAGCGTAGGCTTGCTTGTCTTTATTATTAATGCAATTTTGTCATAAGACAAGCCTTGTGACCTCAATTCGATAAATCTTTGCCGATCGGAAAAATTTTTCATATCTTCATATCCTCCTGATGCATAATAAACAAAAACATGAAAATTTTAAACCAAGATCAAAAGTTTTTTTTAACTTTTTAAGGGACGCGGAACATCCCCAAATCTTAATGTATTCTTAAAAGCTTGTTATCTTAGCCGACATAACCAGATTTTTTTAATTTTGCTCATTGGACGGTAGCTTAAAAATCGAGCTGATCTTTTGTGAGAAAAATTTTTTGAGAGAGTAGGGAAGGAGCAAAAACTTATTATTTGCCAAACAGGCTGGTAATTTTTTCCACAGCTGCGATTTTGTGATTCTGGGAGAGATGGGTGTAGCGCATGGTCATTTCGATCGAGGAGTGGCCCAGGAGTTCGGAGACTGTGGCCAGATCCACTCCCTTCATGACCAGGTGGCTGGCAAAGGTATGTCGGAGGTCATGGAAATGAAAGTCCACCAGGCCGGCTCTCTTCACCGCCGAAGTAAAAGAATGCTGGATGGCGCGGATAGGGAAGAGGTCTTCCTGGTCGGTGTCCGGGCTGGTTTTCCATTCTTGCAAGGTTTTAAGTAGCAGGTCGTTGATGTAAATGTCCCGGCGTTTCAGGTTTTTAGTTTTTTCAATATGAACATATCGGTTATTGAAGTCGATATTGTTCCACTTGAGGTTTAGAATCTCTCCCTTTCTCATGCCGGTATTCAGAGCCATAATTACCGCCATTTTCAGGTGAGGGATATGGCACTCGCTTAGCAGCCACTTGATTTCATCTTCGCTTAGATAGCGCAGGCGGGCGAATTTCTTTTCCGGAAAGGCTTTTACTTTTCTGGTGGGATTAACCTCGGCCAGCTCCCAGTTAATCATCTTGTTGTAAAAGGATTTCAGGCAATTAAGCTCCCGGTTGACCGTGGTTTCTTTAACCGTTTTGGCTCGGAATATTTTATAGTTTTCAACATCCAGGGGAGTTATTTCGTAAAGGTATTTCCCGGAAAACCAGGGAACCAGGTGCTTGAAAGTCGTATAATCCCGAGAAGATAGGGAACGCTCCAGGAAAAGTTCGGTAGCTTCTTCAAAGTATATCTTGTGGCGTCTTTTTTTATCCAGGAATTTGTCTTCGGCAATTTCAACTTTGTACTTGGAGAGAACGGTTTCGGCCAATTTGCGGGATCCGCTTACCGCCTTTCGGACTCTTTTTCCGTTGGGCTGGTAATAATCGATGTACCAGATTTTGCCGCGCTTATATATTGCCATGATGCTTAACTCCAGGTTTTATGGGGTTGGACTTGGCGGCTCTCCACCCATCTTCGCAAATCGCTTTCTTTGAAGCGGATGGCGCCGATATCGATATATGGAATCTGCTTTAGACAGCACTTCTTGCGGATAGTGCTGGGCTTAATTTGCAGAAATGCCGAGGCTTCTTCCATTGACCATAAACGCTCATCTCCCTGAGAAAAATTCAGAGCTTCTTTAAGTTTGGAGTTTAGTTCGGAGAGCAGGTCCAGCCGGTTTTCCTTCTTAGCTCTTTCGATGGTAGCTTCAAGCTTATTGAGGATTTCCAGTCTTTTTGCGGTTATCATAATCGGCCTCCTTTTTACTTCACTTCACCTTACTATTAAAGGGATACATATTCGTTTTGGAGAAATATATAAAATACTGTATTGGCAGAGGGATTTTATGAAAAGCATCTTCTTTTGGTTAAATGTTACCAAAAATGGTAAAATGTGTCAATATGTCTACAAGGACGGTGAATTTTGAGCATCGGGAATAGAATAAAAGAGGCACGTGGAAACAGGACATTGCAGAAACTTTCAGAGTTAACCAAAATTGATGTTTCGCTTTTAAGTAAGTATGAAGTGAGCAATCACGTTCCAGGTCATAAAAATTTAAAAAAAATTGCCGAAGCAACCGGAAAGCCGGTTAGCTGGTTCTATGAAGAGGATGGGCAGCCAGCAGTTTTCAAGGAACTCCGGGGCGAAGAAAACCGTATTAAATCCCGCGATATTCCCAACCAGGTGCTTTCTTTTGAGGAAGCGCTGAGCGGGGATTTTATGACCAGCGTCGTAGCTATGGATTTGCCGGTAGGGGCCGGGGTCGTCGCCAACGATGACTACCAGCGGACAATCATCAGCGTTCCTTCCCGAATCGCCCGGGGAGCCACCCACATGATGACCGTCCGGGGCAAGTCCATGGATCCGGGCATCGAAGACGGGGATGTTATTTGGCTTTATACGGTTGACCCGTATTACCTCCCACCGGAATATGAGCTGGTCGTGGCAAATATTATCGGGGACGGGGTTCGGGTAAGCCATGTCTTTTATCGCGAAGATGACGCTAAAATAGGCTTGGGAAAAGACTGGAAATCTGCTACCTGGTTCCTGCCGGAAGAACTCCGCATTGTTGGCATCGTTACCCAGGTGGTCAAGGCCCGGGAATCGATTGGCAAGCTAAAACAAAACGCCCAGGAAAGCAAGAAGAAGGGGAAATAAAAACCAACCAGGCCAAGACTGGAAATAAGGAGAGGAAAAATAAAAATCAAAGGAAGGCAAATAGATGCAATTCACACCAGAGTTAAGACAAAAAATTATAGATAAATTACAACAAGTTGGGGTATCACAACCTTGCCCCCGATGCAAAAATATGCACTTTACCATAGTGGATGGATTTTTTATGCAACCGCTTCAAAACGATATTGAAGGAGCATTAATTCTGAGTGGGCCATCAGTACCTTCAATTCTTATCATTTGTACTGTTTGCGGATATATGAGTCAACATGCTTTAGGTGTTTTATTAGGTTTTCTCCCAAAGAATACGGCTAACGAGGTCACTAATGGACAAAAATAGTCAATTCGAAATACAAACTGCCGACACAAATGACTTTATTACAATTGATTCTTATGTAAAAAATACTGGGCAAAATTTAATAATGATTACGGAAGACAAAGTTCGTATTTGTTTAATGATGCACCTTAATTCGCTTGAAAAAAGCAGGAACTGGTTAATCCCCCTCACTCTTTTAATATCTTTTTTAATAACCTTGATTACCTCTGACCCACATGATGCTTTTGGACTAAAAGCTGATGTATGGAAAGCCATTTTTGTTCTTGGTGCTATAATTTTTTTTATCTGGCTAATTATTACTTTGCTTGAACGCAAGAAAGCAATTTCATTAGACGAACTAATCATACAATTTAAATCACAAGCGAATCCCTCTATTCCCCAGTCTAAGCCGGAGAATTAATGAGAGGGAATTGGAAATCGTTAAAAAAATCGGTCTGGGAAAAACCTGGGATTCGGCCACCTGGTTCCTGCCGGAAGAACTCCGCATTGTCGGCATCGTTACCCAGGTGGTCAAGGCCCGGGAATCGATCAATAAGATAAAGCGAAACGCCCAGGAGAGCAAAGAGCGGCGAAAAAAGTAGTTTTTGTCGGAACATGTTTGAGTTATAGCTAAGGAGGAACACAAATGGAAATGGTAAGAATTGTTGCGTTTTTGGTGGGGTATACAGGCAGTCTAATATTGGTAATAATGTTAATATGGTACGCCATTAAGAAAGCAAGTAAAGATTGCCCATTCTGCAAATCGACAAGTAAACCCCATATGAGAATAATATGTAATGGAGCCATGGTTTGCCCTAATTGTTATAGAGACCAGGAGGTTAAAAAACAAAAAGGCTAAAAAAAACAAATACCCGCAAGCCGGACAACCATAGAAATTTTATAATTTTAAGTTACAATAAACCAATGAAATTCACCGAAACAACTAAACAATCATTCGCAAGCATTCTGCAGAAAAGGCTGCGGGCCATGGGCAAAGAACGGATTGCCTGCCCGATTTGCGGATTTGAGACTTTTATCCTTGCCAATGGCTTTGCCGAGGAAGTCATCCAGGATCAAGACGAAGGAGCCCGGGTAAGTGATAAAAGCATCCCGGAAATGGTTGTCGCCTGCGAAAACTGCGGCTACGTGATGAAATTCGCCCTCGGCCTCTTGGGTATGCTTGCCGATAATTCAAAGAGTGATCGGGCTTGAAACTTATAAAAGTAGGAGGGGCTAAATGAAAATAACAGAAATCGAAATTGAAAATTTTCGTTCTTTAAAGAATGTGAATATTAAGCCCAAGAATTTATTGGCTTTAGTTGGAAGAAATAACAGCGGTAAATCAAATGTTCTAAAGGCACTAGAATTATTTTTTGACACACCTGCGAGATCAATTGATTCTTTTTATAATCATAATATTAACGATCCCATTAAAATAAAAATTACTTTTAAATATTTAACCAATTGGGAAAAAGAGCAATTTCGCCCTTGGATGCTAAATGAGGAAACCCTCATTGTTGAAAAAACATTCTCTTTTGAAGCAATTAATATCTTCGCTATAAAAAGATCACCGGCAATAGAATGGTTAAAAGAAGAAAACTTTAACGCAAACAATATTCAAGAATGGTGGGAAAATAAAGAAGATTTAGTCGTTAATGGATTGAATTTTTATGAAACTTTTGATTATTCTTCTAAAAAACCTGGTGTTAATGTATGGAAAGACAAGGCAAGAGAATTTTTATCAAACCACAAAGATCAAATAACATGGGAAGAAGTTACTGTTGAAAATCCTCAAGGATATCCAAATGTTTTAAAAGGAGCTTTACCCGAATTTATTTATATCCCGGCGGTTAGAGATGTCTCCGATGAGGCAAAGGTGGCAAAAACGAATCCTTTTGGGCAGTTAATTCATTCTGTAATAGAAGAAATTCCTGATGAATTTAAAGAGAATTTGTCTGCTAAATTAAAAGAAATTGAAAAAAATTTAAACAGAAGTTCGGAAAATGAACAGCGATTTCAAGCGATTAAAAATATTGAAGATACACTTAACCGATTAATGTCCGAGCATATGGCTTGTGACATTGAAATTTCGATGACCATGCCGGAATTAAAAGAAGTTTTTGGAGCTGTAAAAGTTTATGCAAACGATGGAACCAGAACTTCTATTGAAGCTAAGGGACATGGGATGCAGCGCTCTCTAATTTTTACGATTCTCCGAGCATATGCAGATTTAACGCATATAAAAAAAGCTGGAGATCAGGCTAGGGAAAGAACAACAATATTTGCAATTGAAGAACCGGAACTATATTTGCATCCTCAATCTCAAAGAACATTAATGTCAGTTTTACAGAGTATCGCAAAGGGCAAAGACCAAATAGTACTCAGCACCCAATCCAATTTGTTTGTTGATATTAGTAAATTTGACCAGATTTGCATAATGCGGCAAGAGAAGAAAAATGGAAATTTTGAAAGTTCGCCTACCCAACTAACAATTGAAGAAATAATGGAAGACTTTCGAGTAAGGAATCCACGGATACCCGCCAGTGAAGAATCTATTAGAGAATTAAATTGGTACGCGTTTAACCCAATGCTAAACGAAGGGCTTTTTGCCGATAAAGTTGTAATCGTGGAGGGCCCTTCGGAACAGTATTCTTTGCCAATTTATGGCGATATTCTTGAATTTAATTTTGATCGTCAGAATATATCTGTGGTGCATTGTGATGGGAAAGGCACCATGGATCGAATTCTTCGCATATTTAATGGCTTTAAAATACCGACCTATTTATGGTTTGATGGTGACAAAGATAAATCCGAACAACATGCTAAGACCATAGGGCTTCTTAAATTACTTGGCAGTTCTATTCTCAATATAAGTGATCTCCAAACAATCTCCGCTGATAATTATACGGTATTGGAATATGATCTTGAAAAGACAATGCAAGAAGAAATGGCGGATTTTGATGAACTTTGTTCTGAAGCGAAGGAACTCCTTGGGCCAACTATTGGGAAGCCCCTAAAGCATAAATTTGTCGCAAGCAAGAAAAGAGAACAAGCCGCTAAATCTTCAATCTCGGTGGTACCTCCAACAATCTCTAACATAATTAATAAGGTGAAAAATCTTTCTTATCAGGGGAGCATTCTTAAAAAGCGTCCTGTTGAATAAATAAATTAATGATAAATATATGAACAAAGCAGAACCCAAAACCACCACAATAGAATAAAGTCAAAGGGAGTACCAAATTAATGCATTATCGTTTCCAAGAATCCACTAAATTACCAGATGGAGCAGAAGAATTATTCCAAATCGCTATACCTAATGCAGAGGGGCATTGCGATCGGCCAGAACCTTCTTCTTATTTTATAGAAGCTTTCCAGGAAACTTTTGGCGATAAAAATTTAATTGACGGAAAATTTATTTCAACAGCTGGTGGTGCTGGTGCTGATTGGAATATATCTTTGTTAATCGCACTTGTTATAATTAAAGAATCTGGGAAGGCTCTTCAAGAATTAGCGAAAGGCCTCTCGGAGATGGAAACCTCTGTTCGTGTCTGGAAACCTCATCTTATCGAAACTATAAATGGCTTAAAAGATACATTAATAATTTTAGGTGAAAAGTTATCGTCATTTTTAGAGAGGTTAAAAAATCATAAACTCAAAAATGACAGAAAAGACCCTTATATAGACATGAAAAGCGCCTTTGTCATCTGTCTATCGGATGTTTTAAAAAAAGAAGATCATATTATCCCTTATCTGGCAATTGACTTAAGCGAAATAATACAAGAGAATGGGGAGCCTATGAATCTTGATGCCGGAGGGCGTAGAGATAGCCTTACTCATCATCGTAGAACATATATGTTCTTATTTAAAGGTAGTGATTCTAGATTCGATTATAACTATAATACATATTTATATTTTATCAACGATAAGGGGGAAATCATTCACTTTGAAACAATTGAAGTTTATGAAGGGAAATATTAAGAGCCTAGATATTTAATTAGAGGGAGGTAATCTATATTATGTTTTTTGACATATGCTTAATTTTTTTCTTTGGGATTCTTTGCTCTTTCTCATTTAAATTAGAAAAATTATCCAATACTTACTTTGCTTTTTCCCAATTACTTTATCGAAATGAAATTACCCCTTGCCACTTAATAATAAGAGCCTTAATTCCTTTGCTTTATGGAGCCATTGCGGCTTTGTTGGCAACAAATAAAATATTAGTCGCTGGAAGTTCTTGTTTTCTCGGTTCGTTTTTAGTAATTTGGCCCATGATTTTCGATATAAGCTTATTCCCAACGAGAGGTTATCGCGCCTTAAATTTATTTTTGTTATATCTTTGTTTTATATTGGGATCAACTGCATTAGGAGTTCTAGCCGGATCTCTTGTTGTTCTTATTTATAATACAAATAGCACTGACATGCATTCAATAAAGATTGGGATTATCACAGCCTTTATCGGATATATCATTACATTACCATTGGTATTCATATTTAAGTCAAAATCAAAGCATAACTAAAATGAATAATGACTATCTAGAAAAAATTTCTTTTTATACAAAATTAATAATAAATAATATTCCAGATGAAAAAATAAGAATACAAATTGGGGAAAATTGCAATAAGAATGAATTCCACACAAAAATTCTCATCGCTATTTTTGCGATAGAAACAACATTCCGTCCGTATCCAGTCAGGATATGTGAAAATTTCTTAATGTTTATCAATATTTTATTTTTTAGGTTTCTTGGTTTGCCTATATTTGATGCTTCGATTGGGCCTTTCCAATTGAAAATTAGTACCGGGGCATCAATTTTATCAATTGATTATACAATTAAGGACAATTTTATTAAATTTAATAAAACTACCTCAGTTCTCAATTATTTGGCGAAAATTTGGGACTTGAATTTTTCTATTAAACTTGCATTAAAATATATTCAAAAAATAACACATACTTATGCCCATGCTAACTCTAATATCAAAGACTTAATAACAAATATTGGCGAAAATTATAACGGGGATATACTTTATTCGGAAATACTTTATAGGTTGGTGAAAGTACTATGAAAAGCAGAGAAATTAATGAGCGCAATCTTTTCCCGCTTTTGAAGCATTATCATGAATTAATAATACAAAGTGCAGATGTGGAAAAAAAATTTCACCATAATCCTCCTGAAACTCCAAATGATGAGATGGAAATTCGACAGGCTATAGAGCAAAGTATTAATGTAATAAAATTTTTATCGGACATCGCTAACTCAGTATCTACTGGGAAAATATCTTTTGATGCAATATCTAAATATTCTGACCTAATTACAAATATTTTTTATGGTTACAAAACTTTTTTCGCTACTTTGACTTGGAAAGTAAATTGGCAAGATAGTACTGGAGAAATTGAAATTTATGAAAACCAGTTTAACAATTTGCTTAACAAATTCCCTATATCAAATCGATAAGAAGTAACAGAAACCCTGGTGAAATACTCAACCAGAGACCATTTTCAAGTTCTGGTCGGATACATCTTTTTTAGGTTGCCAAAAAGACCAACCATATCGACCAAGACAAACAATTAACCTATCTTTAAATTTTATTGCCATTTACAACTGACCGAATGTGCCCTTTTGTCCCTAAAAAGGAAAATCCCCCCTCCCGCAGAAAACCTTGCCAGGAGGATTACCCTTTTGACTACCGATAATTCCAGCCCGGACAAAATCCCTTCCCGCTGCGCTCTTTACGCCCGGGTCAGTTCCGAACTCCAGGACATCGAACTTTCCATTTCCGCCCAGCTTAACGAACTCCGGGAATACGCTCAAAAACGGGGCTGGCAGATAGTCCGGGAATATGTTGATGAAGCCTACTCCGGGCGCACCGGCGACCGCCCCGCCTTCCAAAGGATGATTGAAGAATCCAAGCAAAAGCAGCCTCCCTTTGGGGTGATCCTGGTTCACAAGCTGGACCGGCTGGCCAGAAGCGTCTATCATTACGCCACCTTCAAGCACCTGCTGGAAAAGCAGGGGATCATGCTTATCGCTATAAAGGAAGACTTGGGCGAAACCGCGGTGGCCGAAATGGTCAAATACATTCTGGGCGCCGTCAATGAGTTCTATTCCAAGAACCTAGCCATTGAGGTCAAGAAAGGCCATTCCGAAATCGCCAAGCCCATGTTTTTGGTTTTAGAGAATCTAAGACGATGTTAAATTTTTAGATTCCGCCAGATTTCAATAATCTTACCCATTATTTGATATTTTTCATTAGCGTTATGTGTGCAATATTCAGGATTGTCATTATCAAAAGAAATAATCTTAGGTTTTTCTCGATAGCGTTTTATAGAGGTTTCTCCCCATTCATTATTAACGATTACGATATCCCCGGATTTTACTTTGACGGTGGGGAGGAATAGAACATAATCACCATTCTTGATAAAAGGGGCCATGTTCTCATCTTTTGCCTGTATGGCATAAGCTCCTACCGGCATATTAGGCATATGAATATGAGCAATTATTTCTTCACCGGCAATTTCTTGAGGAAAAGTAGCCGATAAACAATTCAAGACAGGTATGGACTCCAAGTTGTTAATTTGATTATGCTCAATACTTGTGCAATTTTCAATGATAAAATATGAAATCGGTTTTTTCACAGCTTCAGAAATTCTGAATAGGGCATCCATCCCAAGTTGCCCTCTCTTTTTACTTCTGCTTAAATATGCTTGATCAAGTTTGCTTACTCTAGAAAGTGCTAGATATGAGTTAATTCCAGCTTCCCACATAGCTTTTTCAATTTTCATGAAATTAACATCAAAAATCTTTTTTGGCATAATTTTAATATTGACTTGAAATCGGACTTAGTCTATAATAAGTAAATAGTACAGGAATGCGTCATGAAAGAAATATGGGCATGAATCAGTGAAGTTGGTGAATTATTAAATGGCAAACAATAAATTAGTCCGGTTTCTTGTCAATAAAACCCCCCTTGTTGGAATATCTATAAACGCTATTTAGATTTTCAGTGAGGGGGCATGGGAATCCTTTTTTTATTTATATAGAAGCAAATTTTTAGAAAGGAAGGGAGAATTGGCGATGAAAAGGTTCAAGAAAGTCTGGTCATTTCTGGCAGCACTACTTATTATTGGAATTTTGGCGCTTTCCGGCTGTGGAGCAGGAGGTGGGGGAGGAAGTTCCAGCGGTGGGGGCGGAGGATCTGATCCTACCGGGAGGAGTATTTCCGGCAAAGTTATGGAGGTCAACGGCGCCACCCCGCTCAACAATGCCTTTATCGCTCTATATTTAAATTCGCGGGCCGAGACTCCCTATCTAACCACCACCAGTGACAGCAACGGCAATTACATTTTTAGCAATATCCCTCAAACTTCCTGTATGGTGAAGTTCTGGAGAACCCAGGCAAATTATAATAGCAGTCCGGATAATCCTCTGGGAGTTACCCTTATAAAAACCACTACCGGAAATATTACCAATGCCAATGTTACGGCTGGAAGGTATGATCCCGAAATTAATACCGTAAACCCGCCGCAAGGTTCGGTGGGGAGCCAGGTGACGATTACCGGGGAAAATTTCGGTTCAGCGCAGGGAACCAGCACGATCACTTTTAACGGGGTAAACGCAGGCTCGGCTGCTTCCTGGAGCCAGGCCCGGCTTGTCTGCTCAATCCCACCGGGGGCAAGCACCGGAAATCTAGTGATTACAGTTAACGGTCAAACCAGTAACGGAGTAGCTTTTACCGTATCCTCTACCCCGATTACTTTAAATTCCATCGCCATCACCCCCATAACTGCCGGTATTTCTCAAGGGCAAACTCAGCAATATACCGCCATCGGTACCTACAGCGATGCTTCAACTTTGGACATTACCTCCCAAGTGGCTTGGAACTGTGATAATGCCGCAGCCGGAAGTATTAATATTAATGGTTTGTTTACGGCCTTAAGCTCCATTACTTCTACCAAGATTGCTCATATTACCGCCACCCTGTCAGGTAAAACCAGCAACCAAGCCGATTTGACAGTAACGTACAGTTCTTCGCCTCCTATTCTTACTTCTATCAATATAACTCCGACCGCTCCTAGTCTTTCTATGGGCCAGACCCAACAGTTCACTGCTATCGGATATTATAGCGATTCCTCAAGCCAAAATATAACTTCACAAGTAACCTGGAATTCAGGTAACGTAGGAGCTGGAAGTATTAATTTGAATGGTTTGTTTACCGCTGCCAGCTCTATAACTTCAACCCAGATTGTTTATATCAGTGCAACAAAGAGCGGTATAACCAGCAATCAAGCTACCATAACTGTAACCTATGTGCCTCCGATCTTAGTCTCTATAACTATAAATCCCGATAGGATAAATATTTTTCCGGGGGGTACGCAACAGTTTAATGCGGTAGGCAATTATAATGATGGCTCTAGCTCTGTAATTACAGGTCAGGTTACTTGGCAATGTGATAATTCATCTGCCGGAAGTATTAGTAATGTCGGTTTATTTACTGCTTTGGGGTCGATTAATTCATCTATTACCGCCCATGTTACCGCTCGTTATGGTGGTATTGTCAGTAATCAATCAGCATTGCTCATCAGCATATTGCAGTGGCAGAAGTGCCTTGGAGGTAGTGAGAGTGATGGTTCTTATTCAATCAAGTCCACCGGAGACGGTGGGTATATTTTAACAGGAGTAGTGTCGTCAAATAATGGAGATGTCACCGGAAATCATGGGGTAGTTGATGCCTGGGTAGTTAAAATGACCTCCAATGGAAGTATTCAATGGCAAAAATGCTTGGGTGGAAGCGCTTATGATTTCGCGAATTCAATCCAACAAACAAGTGATGGAGGATTTATTATTTCCGGATACACTGAATCAAATGATGGAGATGTCACCGGAAATCATGGATTGGGAGATGCTTGGGTAGTAAAATTGTCTTCTAATGGTAATATCGAATGGCAAAAATGCATAGGCGGAAGTAATGAAGATCGCGCCAATTATGTTCAGCAAACAACCGATGGCGGATATATTATGGCTGGATACACTAATTCAAACGATGGAAATGTTTATGGTAACCATGGTTCTAATGATGTCTGGCTTGTTAAGTTGACCTCCAACGGGATCCTTCAGTGGCAAAAATGCATAGGCGGGAGTAATGTGGATCGTGCCAATTATGTTCAGCAAACAAATGACAGTGGATATATCATTGCAGGATATAGCTATTCCACCGATGGAGACATTATCGGAAATCATGGTCAAGACGATGTTTTGGTCTTAAAATTGTCTTCCAGTGGAAATATTCAATGGCAGAAATGTTTAGGGGGGAGTGCTTACGATGCTGCAAACGCTATCCAGCAGACAAGTGATGGTGGATATATTATGGCCGGATTTACTATTTCAAATAATGGCGATGTAAGCGGTAGTCATGGTGATTACGAAGCCTGGATAGTAAGATTAAACACATCTGGAAATATGCAATGGCAAAAGTGCTTAGGGGGAACTAAGGGGGATTATGGGAATGCAATTCAACCAACCACTGATGGTGGATACATTCTAGGTGGGTATACCAGTTCCAATGACGGAAATGTTACTGGAAATCATGGGGGCGAAGATGCTTGGGCGGTAAAATTATCCAGCAGCGGTGATATCCAATGGCAAAAATGTTTTGGGGGTAGTACCAACAATTCCTGGGAAACTAATCAAGATCGTTTTTATTCGGTACAGCAAAATAGTGATGGTGGATATATTCTGGCCGGATTGACAAATTCTAATAACAACGGGGATGTTTTAGGAAATCATGGAAAGGGGGATATTTGGGTAATTAAAATATTTCCTATAACCACACCGTAAAATAATTTAGATCAATTATTAATAGAGAAAGGAGGAGCAAAAAATGTCTTGCCAAGGGAAAAAGCACAACTCGCGTTGCGGAAACACGGTGTATAAGTGCAACAAATGCGGGACGGTGGGATGCTCCAATAATGGCTGCACCAACCAGAATTTTGACAACGGCAGATGCATGAAATGCGGTGGTACCGATAAGAGTTCCGTTTAAACGGCGAAAAGTTTCAGCAGAAAATCCGGCTTTGGCTCCCCATAAATAAGCGGGAATTACCAAGCCGGATTTTTATTGGCAGAGTGAGGACCGGCGGTAATAATAGGAGCATTGGTTTTAATAAATGATTCTTATCGGTTAAGGGATTTTAAGAGTTTTAGTCATGGCGTAATTTTTAAAACCCTGAGAAAGTATCCAAATATCGAAAAAATCTTTCATGCGACTGTTGGCCATCCCCAGTTTCACCATGGCTTCAAACTTTTCGGCAATAACAGTTTCCGGGGGATAAATTTTTAGATGCGGGGCCGGGAAGGCGGTCAGCAAAACCGGCATTGAGGCTTCAACTGGCTGGGGTGTTATGCTGTCCCCAAAGCCGATGTCAAATTGAAGCCTTACAACAGCTGTGTCAAGGTTGCCTTTTAAAAAGATTCTTACTCCTCCATATTCCTGAGAGTCTCTGATTATCTCTCCTGTTACCGAGTTTTCCCGAAAAATAAGACCGTCCTCCTCAACGGGGAGTCGGCAGATTGACTTAAAAATTCCTTCCAACTCAGCCAAATTATCGTTTCCAAACATAAGTAAATCGATATCTCTGGTTTGGCGGTAAGAATCTATTCCCCAATAAAGAAACAGCATTGCCCCCTTAAGAATAAACCTTTCGGCAGATTCAGAATTGCCTAAGCGGAAAAGAAAGCGTTCAATTGCATAGCGGTTGAGGGTATAATTAAAGTCTTCGCGCTTTTCCCGGCTTAAATTTAACAGCTTTTGTCTTACCGATGCTCCCGGATTTTTAAGTTCTTTCTTCATTGTAAACCAGTGATTCCAGATACGGACGGATAATTTTCATTACCCGGCAAATTTTGGCATATTCCCAAATTTCATCAATACTGCCGAGTTTCAATTTAAGATAATCCTTCAAGGCTTCGATGGCAATGTCCAGACCAATTTTATGACGGAATTTAAAACAATCGGCAATAGTTTTTGCCGGGCTGTAAATTTTTACCTTTACCCCATCCAAACTATGTTCTTCAATACCCGATTGGTAGGCCAGGGGTGACAACTTAATAATTTTCAAAGACAGATTGCCTGCCTGGGGTTTCCTGGATTGGTCTTTTACCGCCATCCAAACTTCAAAAGGCATTTGAGTGGTAAGTTTATAAAACTGCAGAGCGGAAAGCAGGCAAATCACTCCATGAGGTACGAGAACCGAGCTTCTTGCCAGGCTGCAATATTCCGAAATCGGCGATTGGGAAATTTTATACAGGCCTCGTTCTACCTTTTCAATCGTACCTTTATTCAAAAGCTTGCTTAGATATTGTCTAGAAATCCCGATTTTAACTATCTCCATTGTGTGCATCAAGGGCTTTTTTTTAAAAGCCCGGATAAGCAGTTTTTCTTTAGTAGGTTTGGGTTTGGAGGAAATCGTAGTTGACATATTGTTAATAATTATGTATAAGTATTAACATTTTGTCAACTAATTAAGCAAAACATATCATGTTTCAAGTGGTTTGAGTGAAGAAATGCAGAATCAGCAGAATGGAAGCGGGCTTGCCCGGCCTTGATTTTGAACTGGGCGACTTTTTCAAGGTTATCTTTTTCCGCCCTGGAGAGATGACGCTTGGGCAGAAAACTACCCAAGAAACTACCCAAGAAACTACCCAAGAAACTACCCAAGAAACTACCCAAGAAACTACCCAAGAAGCTACCCGGAAAACTATCCAGAGAATACTATCCTTGCTTAAAGAAAATCCCCGGATTACCATGAAAGAATTAGCCGAAATAATTGGAATCAGCCAAGATGGGATATAATTTAATCTTGCCCGCTTAAAATCGGAGTCCCGGATTAGAAGAACTGGCCAAACTAAAGAGGGACGCTGGGAAATACTCGAAATTTGATAAGCCGTCCGCCCTAGTTAACGCCAGGTTTATCGCTCCTGCTTTGGTTATTTAGCAAAGGGTTTCGCTAAGCTTTTACCGAAAAATTACTCGAAAGCGAGTGCATATGAAAGAGCCGAATCAAGCCTTAGTTCCAACCGAAACCTCATTCCTGCTCTATACCACTCCAGACCAAAGGGTGAAGATTGAAGTACAACTGGAGAATGAAACCTTCTGGCTGACCCAGGCGGGAATGGCGGAATTGTTTCAGACCACTCCGCAGAATATTACCATTCACCTGAAAGAGATATACACTGAGGGGGAATTGAGCGAAGAGGCAACTCGTAAGGAATGCTTACAAGTTCAAAATGAAGGCTTGAGGCAGGTGGCTAGAACCAGGAAACTTTACAATCTTAAGGCTATTCTTGCAGTAGGCTACCGGGTTCGTTCTCACCGGGGGACTCAGTTCCGCCAGTGGGCTACCGATCGGCTTAACGAATATCTGGTTAAGGGCTTCACTATGGACGACGAGCGCTTGAAAGCAGGCCGGAATGTCGGTTCGGACTATTTTGACGAGTTGCTGGAGAGAATCAGCGATATTCGATCCAGCGAAAAGCGGTTTTACCAAAAAATCAGAGACATTTACAAATTAGCGGTAGATTATGACCCCCAGGCCGAGGAAACCCAGGAATTCTTCCAAATCGTCCAGAACAAGCTCCACTTCGCGGTGGCCGGAAAAACCGCGGCGGAAATCATCGCCGAGCGAGCGGATGCCGGTAAAGATAATATGGGACTTACTTCCTGGAAGGGCGCGAAAGTCAGAAAAGCGGACGTGGTGATCGCCAAAAATTATCTGAATATAAAAGAGTTGGAAGCGCTAAACCGCATCGTCAGTATGTATCTGGATTATGCCGAAGACCAGGCGAAAAGAAGGCGGCAGATTTTTATGCGTGACTGGCGGGAAAAGCTGGATGCTTTTCTCAAGTTTAACGAAAGAGAAATCCTGGCAAACTCCGGAATAATCACTAAAGAAATTGCCGACAAACTGGCCCTGGAGCAATATGAGATATTCAACCGGCAGCGCCTAGCTTTGGAAGCCGAGGAGGAAGCCTGGGAGGACGACTCCGCCTTAAAAGCGATTGCGGAAAAGATCCTTAAACAAGACGGCCAATCTTAATTTATAGTTGACATATCGTCAATACATGTTCAAAAGTATAAACGTTTTGTCAACCGATTAAATAAACGATTGACAAAGCAGACGGAGCGAAAAAGTACCCAGAAAATCTTAGCCCTGATTAAAGAACATCCGTCGTTTTTCATACCGGCATCAATATTGGTGATACTGATTGTTTAAAATATAATGATCCTAAGTATTTAGTAGAGATTGCCGAAAAATATAAAAATCTAAAAATCGTAATCGCTCATTTATTTTGGCCTGAAATGGAATATTGTTACGAATCAACCAAAGACCTGGAAAATATTTATTATGATACATCGGCAATGGCAGACCCAGAGGTTGTTGCATCTACCGGCGGTTTGAGCAAAGTACTGCAAGTTTTAAAGAAAACTGTTTTAACCAAGCCCGACCATGTGGTGTTTGGTACCGATTGGTCAATGTGTCCAGTAGCCCAGCAGATTCAGTTGATTAATGATTTAAAGGTAGACTCCAAAGTGGAAGAAAAGATTTTTTCTCTTAATGCAATTAGTCTATATAAACTAAAGCTGGAAAACTGAGAAATAATAAAACTTAGAGAACAAAAAACATTATGGTGTAAAAACAAATGGCGGGCCAGGAAGGACAAAGAAATCCGCAAAATCATAGACAACACTCACGGGATGTATGGAGACCTCCAGTGGGTTACGGGAAGGGCTCTGGCAGCAGATTAAATACCTGGAACTGCCACAGAGGGAGATTAGCTGCCTCAAATAAAACTCTTACGGTGTTGTAGATTGAAATTAGATATAAAAGAAAAACACTTTGCTTTTTGAAAAAAGATATAAGACAAAAGGTTTTGCGCTAGTTTCGCAGAAAAATCAGAGTGAGGAGCAATAATGCCCAGAATTCTTGAATATATAAAGGTAATTAAATTAGGCGAACAGTAGAATATGAGGGAAAAGGTAAAATTACAATACAATATTTTAATTTTCGTCCCTCCAAACCTATCATCGACCAAATTGACGCTCTGCTCGCCCAGCACTACGGCTTCACTGAGGAAGAACTGGATTTCATCATCAATTATGACATCAAATACCGAATGGGGAGAAAGAGCGAGGAAGAGGAAGAATGAAAGATAAATCTCTGGCCGTATTTGAAAATTACCATATTCGCAGAATCTACCATCTGGAATCCGAAACCTGGTATTTTTCGGTGGTGGACATCATTGCGGTTTTAACCGACCAGCGCGAGCATAAAAAAGCCCTGAGCTATTGGACGACCTTGAAAAACCGCCTTAAGAAAGAAGGCAGTCAGTTGGTCACAAAATGTGACCGACTGAAAATGCCGGCGGCGGACGGCAAAAGTTATCTTACCGATGCAGCTGACCCTGAAACTCTTTTGCGCCTGATTCAGTCCGTTCCCAGCCCCAAGGCGGAACCTATTAAACTCTGGCTGGCTAAGGTGGGATATGAGCGAATCCAGGACATGGCTGACCCGGAAAAATCTTTAGACCGGGCGCGGGATTTTTGGAAACAGCACGGCAGAAGTGAAAAATGGATTCAGCAGAGAATGATGGGGCAGGAAACCCGCAACAAGCTTACCGACTACTGGAAAGACCACGAAATCACCAAAGAAGAAGAATATGCTATCCTTACCAATATCATTCATCAGGAATGGGCGGAAGTTACGGTAAAAACCCATAAGGAGATAAAAGGGTTAAATACCCAAAATCTCAGAGACCACATGAGCGAAGCCGAACTGATTTTTACAGCTTTAGCTGAACTTTCCTCCCGGCAGATTGCCGAGTCCGTGAATGCTACCGGCTTGGAAGAAAATAAAGCCGCCGGTAAAAAAGGCGGTGGGATTGCAAAAAACGCCAGAGTGGAACTGGAGAAAAAAACCGGCAAAAAAGTGGTTACCGGAGAAAATTTTCTTCCGCCACATTACCCAACAGTATTGCCATCCCCCCGAAAAAGAAAAAATAATGAGGCGGAAATTTGATTCCGCAAATCAACTATTCTGAATTTCCGAATAGTTCAAACGAAGGAACAAGTGGGGCGGCTCTGGTTGAGCAGGGAGACTTTTAAAGGGTGAGTACAATTTGTCCATACCCTTCAGATGGAAACCGAAAAACTTAGAGAACAAATAGCGGGGCTTTTGAATGAGTTCGGTAAAGATTGAGATTCATGCTTCATTGAATTCTCTTAATAGTCATCAGGTTCCCGGAGGAATTCAACGGCAAAGCGGCTATCTTTTAAGGCAGGGATTGGTCCTTGCGGGAAGAATACCATTAAAAGATAAGCCGTGAGCATAGAAACCCTGGAGGTTATTAGCACTACGACTAAAGGCTTATCACTTGACGAAGTGATCATTCTTAAACGATTTATGGCAAATCCGGCCGGAAACCCCGGAAATCGCAATTCCTAATTCCCGCAATCGAGAGTCTGAATTGTCGTTTCAAGCCCTCGAATTAACCGTCGGGCCTCGGAAGTAAAAACTCGCCCCTCGGAGCAGCGGTCTGAGGCCGATTTGTCTAAGCTTAGCACCAAGAGAATATAACTATGACGGATACTCCTCAAATCCTCGATTCCGAAGGTTCGCCCAACCGGTTGGTCAGAGCCTTTAAGAAGACTTTTCAGTCCCTAATGAACCGCAACTACCGGTTATTTTTCTTGGGCCAAATTATTTCCAATACCGGCAATTGGCTGACTAATGTCGCTCTCACCCTGCTGGTGTTGAAAATCACCGGAAGCGGCCTGGCGGTTGGCGTGCTCAGCGCCTGTCAGTTCGGCCCCATACTGTTTCTCTCGGCCTTTGGGGGAGCAATTGCCGATCGGTATGACAAACGGCTCATGTTGCTGCTCTCTCAAAGCCTGGAGATGCTTCAATCAATCGGTCTGGCGATTCTGGCCTTTATGCCCCATCCTCCTATCGGCTGGTTATATGTCCTGGCGGCAGCCGGAGGGATTCTGCTTTCCCTGGACAACCCGTTACGGCGTTCTTTCGTTACCGAAATGGTTCCGGCCGAAGATCTGCCAAACGCTGTGGTGCTTTATAGCACCATCGTTAATGTATCCAGGATTTTCGGCCCCGCTTTAGCCGGGTTATTGGTGGTAACCCTGGGCTACGGCTGGTGTTTCACCATCGATGCCGCCTCCTACCTGGTGGTTTTGTTTTGCATTTATAAAATGCGCCCGCAGGAGCTCTACCGCCAGCCCGGCAAACCACAAACCCGGGTGGATGTGCGCGAGGGCCTTAGGTACGCGATGTCCCAGCCCTGCTTGTGGATCAGCTTGGTGATGCTGGCCGCCATCGGGATGCTGTCATTTAATTTTAATGTGACTCTTCCGCTTTTGGTTACCGGCGCGTTGCACAGTAACTACGGATTTTTCACCGTTCTGTATTCGATTTTCGGTCTGGGGGCGGTGATCAGCGGCTTGCTGGTAGCCAACCGGAATCTGGTGCGACTTCGCCACATCATCTTCGGCGCGGTTTGTCTGGGTTTAACCATGCTTCTGCTGGGGCTGGTGCCCGGGGTAGGGCTTGCCGTCCCGGCGATATTTTTGGTGGGCATGTCCAGCGTCCTCTATATGACCGCAACCACCGCGATTGTGCAAGTGGGAACCAGGCGCGATATGCATGGGCGGCTGCTGGCTTTGCAGACCATGCTGATGCTCGGCACGACGCTGATCGGCGGCCCGATTTCGGGCTGGCTGGCCGACTTGATTAATACCCGGGCCCCCATTATCTTTGGCGGGATAGTGTGCCTGGTTTCCGCCGCTTTCGGCTACTTGACGGCCCGGAAATACGCTCTTAAGCCCTGATCGGCAAATTCAAGGCCTAAAAACGGGATATTGGAAGCAAGGGAAAAGTATTCCTCAGGAAGGGAATAAACATGAGGCTTTTTTCGGGGGGCAGGAGCGATAACTTTTCATTTACAGCCTGGATTAGAACGATAATCTGGCTGGCGGTTTTTTTTATTGATCTTCGGGGTTGGAAAAACGAGAATTACGGCTTTCGGGTTTTCGTCTAGGCATAGGGCGCCAATTTAAAGCCAGATGCCAAATTCCCAAGATGGTGAAAATGAAAGCTCCGATAATATGACTGTGAGTCCAGGAATGAAGATGGCCGTTACCGGCAGGGGAATGGTCGAGCGCGGCGATGGCTATCCCGCTGACGAGCAATAAAATTGCGCTCAAACCCAGCAACAAGGAAATTAGTTTTCGATAATTTAATACAGATTTTTTATTCATGATTATGAGCTTTCTTTTCGGGTAAATTCTTCCAAGCCTGCCCGGAAACGCTTTAAAACCTTCTTGGCGCAATTAATTTCCTCCGGAGTTAAGCCTTCTTCAAGCCTTTCCTCCAAGTCATGGGCTCGTGCATGCAGCATCTCGAAAGTTTCAAGCCCCCGAGTGGTAAGACGGAGAAAAAATTTTCGGTTATCTTGCGGGTCCCTCTCGCGAGTTAGCAAATTGCGGTTCTCCAGTTCACCGACACGGCGAGTAACCGCCGCCGGGTTCACTCCTAATTCGCCCGCTAGTCCTATTACTCCCAAGGGTTGAGGGTGACTGAGGGCCATTAACCGCAGAACAATCAGTTGAGATGCAGGCAATCCCACCTGATGGCTGAATATTTTAAGCAAGGCCTGATTGGTTAGCATAATTTCTCGTAAAAGGTGAGGATCTGCTTCGGGGTTATGAGCGTTTGTAAACGAGTTTGAATTATGGTTCATATTTAAACATTAACATATATATTTGACCATGTCAATGATTATTAAAATGGCAAAATAATTTTTCGAGATTGTTTTCAGCTTGACAACCCTGCCACGATTTAGATTTAATCAAAGCATGATCAAGATCGCCACCGCCGGATTTTCTTTTAAAAGCTGGGTGGGGCCGGTTTACCCCCAGGGGCTGACACCCGCTCAATACTTGCCTTATTACTACCGGACTTTGGGATTTGACACGGTGGAAATTGACGCCTCTTACTATGCCTACCTGGGAGAAAAGACGGTTCACGCCTGGCTGGAGAAAACCGATGAGAATTTTAGTTTCGTGGTGAAATTGCATAAGGATTTAACTCTTAACGAAAGCCGGGAATATCCCCTTAAAGCCGTGGGTCGGGCAGCTGCCGAACGCTTTGCAGCGTCAGTTTTACCCCTTAAGGAAAACCGCCGCCTTACCGCCTTGCTGGCCCAGTTCGGCCCTCTGTTCGCCCGCAAACCCGAACACGAAAAATATCTGGCGGATTTAAGGGAGTGCCTGCCGGAGTTTCCGTTACTGGTGGAGTTTCGCCACCCTTCCTGGCTGAAACCGGAGCAAAGAGAAGCAACGTTTGATTTTTTGCGCCGGAATAATTTGGGGTATGTGGCGGCCGATTTGCCCGCCAACCTGAGGCTCCCGGAATTAACTCCCCAAGTAGTAGGGGAGATCGCCTGCCTTCGCCTCCACGGGCGCAACCCTAACTGGTTTAAGGCTGATCGGGACGAACGTTATAATTACAACTACCGGGATGAGGAATTGCGGAGTTTTATTCCCCTGATCAAAGAAATGGAGAAGAAGGCGCTGGTTACCCTGGTAACTTTCAACAACTGTCACGGAGGCAACGCTCTGGTAAATGCTTTGAAACTGAAGAAGTTTCTGGGTCTGCTCGGGCCGGTTTTGCTGAAGCGGGAAGAGCTGCCGGGGTTATAAAGTTGGCCGTCAGAGTGGTTCTAATTGTTAAATTTTGAGTTGAAATTAATTCTCAAAATAAAGTAAAATTTAGTTTATGATATAAGATAAGTTATCCAGCTACTTTTGGGATTATAAAAGTCTTAATTCGCATATATCTTGGGAATGTTGCCGAAATAAAATTAAAGGAGGGAAAATGAACCAAATTTTCACCAAATTTACCGCAACCGCACGGCTTTTTGTCTTAATTCTGGCGCTGATAACGCTGGCGACAATGGTTCGCGCTAGTGCCGGCCCGCTTCAAGAAAAGTATGACTCGGTAAAAAATCAATACGACATAGCCCGCTACCAATGGTATGACATGTATGCCCAAGGAGTGATGGTCAAGGCCGGAGATGCCGGGAAAATGATTGAGCGGGCTAAAACTTTGATGGAGCAAAATCAGCCCTCCCAGGCCGCTACATTGCTGGACAAGGCCGAAGGGCTGCTGAAGGTTTATGATAAGAGCGTGTTGCCAGAATATAATGCCACTAATAATCTTGGCAATTATGATTTGTCCCGTCTTCGCAAGTCCACGATTGAGGACTATAAAGCCCGGAGCATGTATGACATCTTGAAGGGAGATATAGGCATCGGTTTCGCCGGTCGGGGAAGTGACGGCAAGTATTATGAAATCATGCCGTTGATCAATTATCACGGCACAGGCGGCATTATCCCCCCGGTAGCCTTCGAGATCATTTGCAGCGATGAATACGGCAAGCCGCACATGGTTTTGATTGACAAGCAGCCGGAAATTATTTTGCAGACCGACCAGTCGATAGTATATTATGCCGAGGACAACGGTAATTATATGTTATATTCGGTGAGCAAAATTGGCGAACATACGGTGGTGTGGATTGAGGGCAAAGGCAGGGATTTATATGGTGAGGATGTGGCCTTCAATGTAGCGATGCAGTCCGACTATACCTACTGGTATAACCAGAACCGTTCCGGCTATGCGATATATCCAAGTCCGGGGACTTCCTTCGCCGGTTTCGAAGAGCTTGGGCCTGCGGAAGGCACGATTACCATGAACGGCAAAACCGCTAATTTTGTCAGTGCTTTCGGAGAGTCGGAAAACCTGTTCAATGGTCCCCAAGCAGGATCGGATATCAACAAGATTATTTATCGCACCATGATGACCATTTACGGAAATGAATGGTGGTTCCCATTCAAAACCGATCAGCTATATGGCTTTATGTGCATCATCGGAAATTCCCGCGATTTTGCGATTTTTTATAAGGGTGAGAACCTGGTGCCCACCGAAGTAAAAATCACTCCGCTGGCGGCCAATAAATCGTTTTTGATTGATGCCAAAACCAGCAAGGGCGACTTGCATCTCAGGGTTGACTGCACTACTTTTGAAACTTTTTATTTTGAATATGGAGGCACCGTAACCGGAACCTTCAACGGCATAAAATTGACTAACGGTTACGGGATGCTTGAGCATACCCCGATCGGCGGATTGAGCGGATGCCCGACCATCGATGCAATGGGGGCGGGTAAACTGGATCCGCATAAAGTCATGGATAACCTGCTTTCCAATTTCCCTCCGCCGGTATTGGGAGAGGAAAAAATCGGGCAGAAATAATAATCGGTATAAAGAAATAAGTTCAAAGGGCGTGAAACCAAAGTTTTGCGCCCTTGGTTTTTTATAGACCAACAAAAAAAGGCAACCCGGGTGGGGATTGTCCTTTTGGTTATTATCAAAGTTTTTTAGAGCGGATCGACAATTTGAGGATATTTTTGAACCGCCTTAATTCCGTCAGGGCTCCTTTGAAGACGTGCTCGGGCCGGTTTTGCTGAAGCGGGAAGAATTACCGGGATTTAGCTTTTTATTTCAGCAGCGATAAATCGGGAGCTTTAATGGGTTAGTTTTTGGGCGGTTTCTTTCACCAAGGGTTCGGATTCGCCCTCCAGGATAAAGAGCAGGCGGTCTTTTTGGAAGTAAAGCCGAGAAATTTTCCCCACCTGGGTTTCCCATAACCCGGGAGATTTTTTTACGCTAAAACCCGCGGGAAAGCCGGAAACCATAGTTTTAAAGGAACTCTCGGCTTTTTCCGGGGATGGGTAAAGGTGGTAGGAAATATTGAGCTTTTGTCCGCCTTGCTGCCAGTTCTCGGTCAAGATATAAACCTTGTCTTTCTCTTCAATCGGCCCGGCGATTTCCTGGTAGGACTGGGAAAGGATTTTATTCCGAAAGCCGGGGAGGACTTGGGCGGTTAAGAGGAAGCGTTTCAAATAAGCCTGATCCGCCCCCGAAAGCGGGCAATTGGGGATAGACCTTTGGCAGCCGATACCCAGCAAGCCAAGAGTTAGCAGTAAAGCAATTAATAAGCGATTTTTCATCTTAAACTCCTACTAATAATAAGGGTAGCTGTCGGCTTGTTCCGGGGTGGTGAGGGGGGCGAGGCCGCTCCCGTCCTGGTTCATCACGAAAACCTGCCAGACCTGGTTGATATTCGAAGCAAAGAGGATCCTCCCGTCGGGGAGAAAGCGGCAAAAATCGTTGTCGGCCCCGTTGCCGGTCAGGCGGGTTTGGGAGCTGCCGTCGAGGTTCATCAGGTAAATTTCGCTGTGCGGATCACGGTTGGAAACGAAAACGATTTTGTTTCCGTCGGGGGAAAAATAAGAAGAGGTGTCGTCGTAATTGTTTTCTTCATGAGGGGTGATGCTCACCTGGTTGCTGCCGTCGGCTCCCATCAGGAAGATTTCGTAATCTCCCGCCTCGTCGCTGGTGAAAGAGATCAAGTTTCCCGCCGGGTTGACTGAGGCCAGGCCGTTCCAGGAATCCTGGTGGTTACTGAGGTTGAGGGCATTTTCCCCCTGGTAGTTCATGGAAAAGACATTCATGGTATTATTTTCCCGATCGGACTGGAAAAGAATAGTCTGACCGTCGGGAGAGGCCATCGGGTAGCCGTCGTAGGCCGGGTTATCGGTGATGCGGGTCTGGGAGCTTCCGTCCGCGTTCATGAGATAGATTTCCGAGTTGCCGTCCCGGCTGCTGCGGAAAAGAATCCGCCCATCCGGGGTGAAGGAGGGGGAGGAGTTGTCCCCCTCGGTAGTAAGCTGGGTCTGGTTGGAGCCGTCCCGGTTCATTTTGTAAACTTGCAGGCTGCCGCTGCGGTTGGAAACGAAGAGAATCGAGTAGCCGGAACCCGCCGGAGTGGTCTGCCCGGTAAACAGCCTTCGGGTAAGCTCGTCCTGAGCGGAATTGCCGAAACATCCGGGCAAAATGGCGAGCAGCATCAGGGTGAAGATGAGAGAGCTGATTTTCTGCATCTTATATTACCTGAAAAGTCCAGGTTCTCTGGCGGACTTTTCCCCCGGTATCCACAGCTTTAACATAGACCGTGTGGGTACCGGGAGCCAATGGTTGCTCCGGGGTATAATAAATATTTAAAGTTTCAAAGGGTACTCTAGGCTTGGCGGAGGTGTCAATGGCACTTTTAATTTTCATCTTTTCAGTCAAATCCTGCCCGTCCAGGGTGAATTGCAGCTCGGATAAATCCACTCGTGGGCCGCGAATATCCCCGGATTTAAGTTCAAACTCGATTCTGGGTTGATCATTATTTATGGCAGAACCTTCCGAAGGAACAACGACTCTAATTTTAGGCGGCGGGGTGTCTTTGGAATAAATGGAATAATCGGTAAAGTTTCTTAGTTTTAGTACACTCTCGGTCAGAGAATCTGCTACTGGGTATCTATCGAAACTAGGGAAATATTCTCGGGTGAAAACCCATAATCTTATGGCATTCTCAAACTGTTCCTTGCTATCAAATACTACTGCGATACCATTATAGAATTCTGCTAATACTAAACGATATTGAGGAGCAACTTGGGAAATATCATAATTTGAACTTTCCCCCTGCATTATTCTATAAACACTTTCTCCCCCGATATCAGTTATTAGTTTGTCAATAATCGGCAGCTACGCTTCGAAAGATTGTCCTTTATATTGGTCATATAAAATTGCTTTTTTTGCGATCAACCAATATTTGGTATTGGGATAATGTTGCAGCATGGACTGATATTCCAATAAAGCTTTCTGAGGATCTTTGCAATCCAAACTATCATATAGTTCAATTTTGCTTAATTGAGCATTAGCGGCATAATCAGTCCCTGGATATTGGTCTATGATTTTTTGAAGCTCTTTTAAAGCCAGAGCATAATTACATGAATCAAGATAGAACATCGCCTTGTTAAAAATATGATTTTTAATTACTTCCTCATCAATCCAAATATTTTCAGCATGAATGGGAACTAGAATCAACAGATTAATGAACAGCATCAATACAAATAAGAATTTTGTTTTTTCCATTCGCAAGGGTTATTTATCCAGGGCGTAATCAAAGGCGGCTTGGGCGTGGATTTGGGTGCTGTCGAACACCGGGATGGTTACATCTTTTTGCTTGACCAGCAAAGGGATTTCGGTGCAGCCTAGAATGACCCCTTGAGCTCCTTCTTCTTTAACCAGCCGATTGATAATGGCTATATATCTTTTTTTAGAACGATGAAAAAACTTCCCGGCGCATAATTCGTCAAAAATTACTTTATTGATGTAAGCTCGCTCCTCGGCGTTAGGGGTGACCACCTTTAAACCGTATTTTTTCTCCAGGCAATCCCGATAGAAAGGCTGCTCCATAGTGTAGGCGGTTCCCAGCAGGGCCACGGTTTTAAGCCCCTTTTTTTGCACCGCCGAGCCTACCGCGTCGTAAATCCGCAGCACTGGGATTTTAATTTTTTCTTCAATCAAGTCGGCGGTGGAGTTCATGGTGTTGGAACAAATGATTACAAAATCCGCCCCTCCTCGCTTGAGCCGGTCGGCGGCGTCCAGCATGGTATTCCTGAGAGGTTCCCAGTTGCCCTTGGCGGCCAGGCGTTCCTGCTTGGAAAATTCCCCGAACTCGATGGAAAACATCAGGATTTTGGCGGAATGGAGGCCGCCTAAGCGATCCATCGCCATTTCGTTCAATAAGCGGTAATATTCCAACGAGGAAACCCAGCTTACCCCACCGATCACCCCGATGGTTTTCATCGGTGATTTCAGGTAATCGGGCTCAATGTATGCGGCCGAGGGGGTGGGTGTGGGGGAGGGGGATGGATTTTCCGCGCCCCAAGCGCAGAAATGGGAACTTGCCAAAAGCCAAAATACCGCCAAAAATGTGAGCAAAATTAAAATCGGTTTATATGGTGTTTTGTTCATGTTGATGTCCCCTCCCATTGTCGATATTGCCTAACAAAATCATTCGATAGATGATTTTATAGCCCTTCTCCTCGAGACTAAAATCATTCCAAAAGGGAGTATGGATAGAGGGGAGCCGAATAAAATTGCATATCGAGTTATTAAGGAGGCGTGAGATGAATCTGAAAAAAAATTACCGCTCTGTTTACCGGGCTGCTTATTTTGCTGGCTGTCGGCATATCCGGCATAGAGGCCCAGCCGATACAGCCTGTCGGACCGGCTGTGGGAAATGATAAGCAGGGAAATCTCGTCTACCAGGTTCCAGTCAATGGGATAAAAGTCGGCTACCAGTTAATCGGCGTAGGTGAGGCTGGTTCTGATCATGGGCTTGGGCGGAACCATGGAGGATTGGCCGCCCGAGGTAATAGAATTCTTAGTGCAAAAATATCAACTGATTCTTCTCGACAACCGCGGGATGGGCTATTCTACTCTCAATGATGAAACTTTAACCTATAAGTTATTTGCCGATGATGTTGTCGGCTGCTTGACGCCCTTAACGTAAAAACGACTAACGTGCTGGGATATTCCATGGGGAGCACCATCACCCAGGAATTGCTTTTGGAATACCCGGAGCGTTTTTAGAAGGCGATTATTTATGCCACTACTACCGATGGCAGCAATGTCGCCAAGGTTTTAAAGGATCACGCTCCCAATGCCCCGGTGGTTTTGCGGCAACTGGAAGCCACTACCCATTGGCAGACTGCTCTGGATAAATTGCCTTTAATCGCCAATCAGGTTTTGCTTTTGGTGGGGACTGCGGATACCGTAGTGGGAATAGAAAGCTCAAAGACCATCGCGGCGGCTATTCCGGGGGCTTGGCTGGCGCAATTTAAAAATGGTACCCATCACTTGATTTATGAAGCTCCCGCCGAATTTTTCCGCCTGGTTTTAACTTTTTTAGAAATGAATGAAACCGTGGAGATAAAAGCGGCAGAAGGGAAATAGTGGTCTTCAGGCTTTGGCGTGGGGGATTTCGTCCCAGCAGGTGGTATAGCGGGGGGAGACTTGGGAGCAGATCATCTTCCAGGGGGTTTTGCCGCCTTGGGCCGCCAGCGAATTCGTTTCATAGGCTATTAACTTCTCAAAAGGGGCTCTCGATCCCGCTCTGGATCACAGTTTCAATTCCTTGTAGGCAAGCTAGGAACCCCTCCCCTATCCACTCCCATACAACCCCACCACCAAGTTTCAATTCCTTATAGGCAAGCTAGTAACGATAATGATAAGTAAAATCGTAGCTCTTCAGCCGTTGCGTTTCAATTCCTTATAGGCAAGCTAGTAACCTGGGAACCGGTGGGAAAATTCCAAAGATTATTAAAGTTTCAATTCCTTATAGGCAAGCTAGTAACAAGTAAGGTGAGTAAAATGCCATACGAAAAACCGACCAGTTTCAATTCCTTATAGGCAAGCTAGTAACTCATTATCAGGATTTTATCAATGCTTGGCAGGTCAAGCGTTTCAATTCCTTATAGGCAAGCTAGTAACCGAACTGCTCTTTATCCCGCAAGACGCGGAAAAAGTGTTTCAATTCCTTATAGGCAAGCTAGTAACTAAGCCCCGAAAATGAAGCAGCCTTACCGAAAACGGGTTTCAATTCCTTATAGGCAAGCTAGTAACTCTGGCGGCCCTGCCCCATGTGGTAAACGATGGGGTGTTTCAATTCCTTATAGGCAAGCTAGTAACGTTATTATTCGCAGTTGGCGCAGTATTTTACGGATCCGTTTCAATTCCTTATAGGCAAGCTAGTAACACCGGTGAGCGTTTGCCATAACGGCGGCAGCTTCGATAGGTTTCAATTCCTTATAGGCAAGCTAGTAACACCTCCCGCCCGAGAAGGCTCTGGAATATTTCCGGGGGTTTCAATTCCTTATAGGCAAGCTAGTAACTTTAAAACAAGATAATAAACAACAACCTAGCCTATCTGGGTTTCAATTCCTTATAGGCAAGCTAGTAACGCCTCCTCGCTATTTAATAGAGCCAGGAAGTCGTTGAGTTTCAATTCCTTATAGGCAAGCTAGTAACTGGATCAGGTCAAGGTCGAGACCGGCAAATTGATCGGGTTTCAATTCCTTATAGGCAAGCTAGTAACGAAGAAGGCCCTGATATTTGACAGGATTGATGTTTTGTTTCAATTCCTTATAGGCAAGCTAGTAACGCATTTACCTGACTACCGGAAATTTTAATCCGTTTGAGTTTCAATTCCTTATAGGCAAGCTAGTAACACAATCTCTTGCTCAATGGCGAATGGGCTTTCGTTGGTTTCAATTCCTTATAGGCAAGCTAGTAACTATTTGACAAATAAAATATAAAACTGATAAATTGTTGTTTCAATTCCTTATAGGCAAGCTAGTAACGATTTAAAGCAGTCTGTAATTGTTGGCATCTACGAAAGTTTCAATTCCTTATAGGCAAGCTAGTAACGTCCGAAACCCCCGGCAAGGGCTGCGGTTGGACTAGGGGTTTCAATTCCTTATAGGCAAGCTAGTAACTTCTTTTTCGGCGGGAAGGTAAAGGGTAAGTTTGACGGTTTCAATTCCTTATAGGCAAGCTAGTAACTAAAATACCAAGAATATCAGGGTATTGATTATGCAAGTTTCAATTCCTTATAGGCAAGCTAGTAACCTTCTACAGTGCTTAAACTCCCTGCTGGGTTTGTTGCGTTTCAATTCCTTATAGGCAAGCTAGTAACACGGATCCGGTGATAAATTTATTATCAGCAATAATGAGTTTCAATTCCTTATAGGCAAGCTAGTAACTTTAGCCACTCTTGCTATGACGACTTGCCCATATTGGTTTCAATTCCTTATAGGCAAGCTAGTAACTCCTCAAAGTTCGCAAAGCCAAGACGGTGGGGAATAGTTTCAATTCCTTATAGGCAAGCTAGTAACTTGTCCCAAATCGGTTGCCTTTGTTTCATTTCTTTTGTTTCAATTCCTTATAGGCAAGCTAGTAACCGGGAGTAATTTTTTCAAGAGCGGTTTTTTGCTCGATGTTTCAATTCCTTATAGGCAAGCTAGTAACCGCTCAATGCTTCGCCCTCCAAATCCACGAGGCGATGTTTCAATTCCTTATAGGCAAGCTAGTAACCCGTTTTTTTTCAGGATTATCCCAGCCTCAAAGCCGTGTTTCAATTCCTTATAGGCAAGCTAGTAACCCCCGGCTATCCGATTCCGATTGTTTACGGAACCCAGTTTCAATTCCTTATAGGCAAGCTAGTAACCCCCCGGGCCGGTGACCGACCTGGCTTTAGACCAGAGTTTCAATTCCTTATAGGCAAGCTAGTAACTTGGTTGCAAAAATGACTACCGGTTCGATATAGTTGTTTCAATTCCTTATAGGCAAGCTAGTAACGTCTGAATCGTCTGGGCGAACGAGCGGAAATAGTCGGTGTTTCAATTCCTTATAGGCAAGCTAGTAACTCAGCTCGTCAATTACAATATCGGAAATCTCGATGGGTTTCAATTCCTTATAGGCAAGCTAGTAACGGGGCAATCGCCGGCCATTGAAGACCCGATTGATTGGGGTTTCAATTCCTTATAGGCAAGCTAGTAACCTGGCATAATGCTGCTCTACCATGCCCCCCGGCTTGGGTTTCAATTCCTTATAGGCAAGCTAGTAACCATGTTTAAGCACCTCCTTGAATAATTGTGATTTCGGTTTCAATTCCTTATAGGCAAGCTAGTAACCAATTTCATCCTTTGTATTATAACATTTTTGTTTTTTTATATATAGTCCTGTTTTACCTCCTTATAATTTCGTTTCGCGAGAGAATTCGCCAATCTCTATTTCGTCGAACCTCAGCATTTTTTTCTTTATCAGATGACGACGCAAAAAAAATATTTATTACAGGTTTTTAAATTTGAGCGAAGAATAAATAAATTGAAATTTTGGGGGAGGTTTAAGTTGCGAATAACGGTTAATTTCTTAAGCGATGCTCCAGTATTCCTGCCTTTTTCGTTAAATGAAATATTGCAAGGGTTTATTTATTGGAACATGGAAGAATGCTTGGCGGAGAAAATTCACTCAAAAGGTTTTTTGTGGGAGAAGCGCGGCTTCAAATTGTTCACTTTTTCTCGAATTGCAGGCGGCTATGAAAAACGCCCCGGCGGCTTTGCTTTTATCCCTCCATTTAGTCTGGTAATTTCTTCCCCGAAAATTGAAATTTTAGAGGGATTAGCTGAACACTTATTCAAAGCCGGGCAGGTTCGTTTGGGAAATAGCCTGGTGTATATTGAAAGTGTAAATGTTCATACACGGCCGGAATTTCAGGAGCAAGCGTTAATTAAAATGCTTTCCCCGGTAACGACATATAGCACATTACAAACTAGGGATGGTAAGCCCAAAGTGTATTATTATAGCCCGCTTGAATCAGAGTTCGCTGAACTAATAAAGAAAAATTTGATTAAAAAGTATGAAATATTAAATGAGCAAGACGGGAGTCATTTAGAGTTAGTCATTGAACCGGTAGGCATAAAAAAACAAGAAGAAAAGATCATCCCTTTCAAAGGAGGCTGGGTGAAAGGCTGGATGGGTAAATATCGCCTTTCAGGCTCGCCGGAATTAATTGAGGTGGGGTATGATGCCGGATTAGGAAGTAAAAATTCCCAGGGATTCGGGTGTTTTGAGTTGGTTAAGGTTATTAGAAGGAATCTTTAATATTTACCAGAATTAGCATTTATTCGTGCTTAAGGAGTGGGTAAGATGTTGGCAGCAGTCAGGGAATTGGGAAAGTGGCAAAGAGCGGTTAATCAGGTTGATACTGTCGAAACTTTACTGCAAGATCCCAAAATGGGGGAAGAAGGCAAGGTATTTTTGCTCAAGATTAATCTTGACGATGGTTGTTATGAAGGATTGGAAATCGAGGATTACGACGGGGAAAAACAAATTAAATATCTTTATCGGGGCGGCGTTTCTATGGGACCGTGTGCTACTCCAAGCGCCAGGATTACCGAGCCCAAGAAGACTTTCGAAGGGAAAATTTTAAGCTGGTTTAAAGATTATCATTTAATCGGTTTAATTAGCCAAGAAGAGCAAAACTGGCTTAATCGGGTTAAATTGATTATTAAGGGAGCTGAATCAGAAGCGGCTGCTCAACTCGAAGAAAAAATTGCAGGTTTACCTAAAAAAGTTAAAACATTATTGTCTTTACAAATTAAATTAAATGGGGATTGGCATTATATTGGAGAGTTGCTGGTATTTAAGAAATTGCTGGAAGGCATTGTGAATGAAAAAACCGCTAGTGGCGCCGGAGAAGAACAAAATTTTTGCAGTTTGTGCCATAACAAAAAAACGGTATCCGGCAATACGGATGTTTATACCTTTTACACTATAGACAAGCCGGGGTTTATTACGGGCGGATTTAATAAAGATCGGGCATGGAAGAATTTTCCGGTATGTCTAGACTGTAAACTAGATTTAGAAGAGGGCAAGAAATACCTGGAAAGCAATTTGCAGTTTAAATTTTATGGCTCCCGATATACATTGATTCCGAAATTGATTGTCGGAGGCGTTGAAGATGGTGAGAATATTTTTAACCGCTTAATCGACGCCAAGAAAACGCTTTCTCTAAAAGAGAGGGAGAAAGAGCTGATTACCAATGATACTGAGGAAATCCTCTTGGAAATTGCCCTCCTAAAAGATATTTTAACGGTCAATCTATTATTTATCCAACAAATGAATTCGGCAGAACGAATCGTTCTTTTGGTTGAAGATGTTTTTCCGTCTCGAATCAGAGAGATTTTCTGCGCAAAAGAAGCTACGGAAAATTTTTTCGATGATACTTTTAATTTTAAACGAATCAGGAATTTTTTCGAAAAATCCGATAAAAACAGCAAAAACCCCGATTTAGACAAATACTTTTTAGAGATTACCGATAAGGTGTTTCGGGATATTCCGCTGGATTTCAACTTTTTAATCCATTTCTATCTTAATCGGATCCAGAAAGAGTTTATCAATGACGGGTATTTTATGCCGACCGTGAAATCCGCGATGATGGATACCTGCTTTTTTGAGCAGTTAGGGCTATTAAAATACAAGGAGGGTGAGGTTATGGAAGCTTCAATTTTCGATGGAGTATTTACCCGGTACACCAAGTCCTTAAATTTACCCCAAAAACGCGGGATATTTCTCTTAGGGGCTTTGGTACAAATGTTGCTTAATAAGCAGCGTATGGAACGAAACACTTCTCCCTTTGCCAACAAGTTAAAGGGCTTGAAACTAAATGAACGGGACATCAAGGGGCTTCTGCCTCAAGTTAGGCAAAAGTTGGAAGAATATTCTTCCTATGATAAAGGAAAGCAGATCATTGCCGAAGCAGTCGCCAAATATTTTATGGCTTCGGGTGACAACTGGAAGATGCCGGTAGATGAAATTGCTTACTATCTGGTTTGCGGGATGACTCTTTATAAAGAGGTAGCAAGCTTGGTTTATCCCAAAGATGAAAAACTGGAAGAATTAAAAGAGGAGGGTGGGGTATGAGTAATTTAAAAAATCGTTCGGAAATTTTATTTTTGTATGATGTTCGGGATGCTAACCCAAATGGAGACCCCGTGGATGAAAACAAACCCAGGATAGATGAAGAAACCGGAATAAACCTGGTAACCGATGTAAGGTTAAAAAGAACTGTTCGGGATTATTTGCATGAAGTTAAAAAACAAGAAATTTTCATTATCGAAGAGAGAGACGAGAAAGGGATTTTAAAAACTAAGGAAGATCGACTGGCAAAATTTAAGAATGAACCAAATGAAGTAATCGCTCAGTGTATGGATATGAGATTGTTCGGTGCCACGACTGCTGTTAAAGAAAAAAGTATCGCCATTACCGGTCCGGTTCAGTTTAAATATGGTAAATCTTTGCATCGAGTCAGCTTAAAGTATATTAAGGGAACCACCGTGATGCCTTCCAAATCAGACAGTAAGCAGGGAACTTTCACCGAAAGGTATATCCTGCCATATTCCCTAATCGCTTTCTATGGGATAGTTAACGAAAAAGCCGCTGAATTGCAAAAATTGGATTTGAGCGAAAATGATGTTAACTATATGATGGACGCCATTTGGCATGGAACTAAAAGCTTAAGCTCTTGTTCCAAATTCGGGCAGATGCCGAGATTGTTGATACAGGTGATTTATCAGGAAAATCAAGAGTTTTTTTTGGGAGAATTGGACAAAAGAATTAAGTTGGTTTCGGAAAAATTAGACGAAGAAATTAGAGATATAAATGAAGTTAAGCTGGACATTACGGAATTATCCAAATCCTTGGCGGCTCATAAAGATAAAATTAAAGAAATTCGTTTCAAAATGGATGAGAGATTGACCTTAATCGGCAAAGATTTTAACGGTATAAACGTAAGCGAATTTAATTTTTAGGAGCTGATTATGCAGGTTTTGGTTTTTGAGCTATGGGGCGATTATGGGCATTTTCGTAAGTTCTATACCACTTCCTCCCCGCTGACTTTTTCTTTCCCGCCTCCTTCTACCGTAGCCGGAATATTAGGGGCGGTTTATGGAGCCGGAAAGGAAGAATATTTGCGGCTTTTTGGCGAGGAGAAATGCCGGATTGCGGTTGGAATAAGAAAAGCCATTAAGAAAACCAGGATTGGGATTAATTTGATTGACACTAAGAAAAGTTGGTGGAATGTGTTTCAAAATCGAACTCAAATTCGCACCGAATTCGTAAAAGAACCGCTTTATCGGATTTATCTAACCCATCAGGACGCAGCAATATTCAATCGGCTGGCGGAAAAACTGGCTAAGCATCAAACTACCTTTACGGTTTCTTTAGGATTAAGCGAACTGCTGGCAGATTGGCGCTATCTTGGAGTTTTTGAAGCTAAAGCCAACGCCGCCGATCAAGCGGTGGAAATATCTTCGGTGATTCCTGCCGATAAGATAACTCCCAAAGGGTTTGTGATTGAAGCTGGACGAAAATATTTTAAAGAGAGAATGCCTTTAATGATGGACTCCCAGAGAGTTGTTCAACGCTGGGACGAGGTGATTTTTGAAGTTCAGGGCAAGACCATTAACGCTCTATTAAGGGAATCTTATGCGTTGGAAAATGGCGAGAACATTGCTTTACTCTGATTTATATTCTCACCCCGGGGTTTATCTGGAAGATCATTTAATCAATGCCGCCAATGCGGTAGAATTCTTTTTGGCGGAGAAAGATTTTGCCGAGAAAGAAAAACTCTCGGCGGTAGCAAGACAAATTACTTTGGCTCATGACTTGGGTAAAGCCACTTCCTTTTTTCAAGAGTATTTGTTGGCCGAAGAGAATAACATTAAAGCAACAAAAGGCGATTTAACTCATCATAGTTTACTTTCGGCGGTTTGCGGATATTATTTAGTAAAGAGCTTGTTTGAGGAAGGGATACTCCCGGAAGACCGGATGTATCCCTTAATGGCTTTTATGGCGATTAATCGGCATCATGGGGACTTAATGGATGTTGACGAAGAAGTGGTGGTGAATGTTTGCGAGAAAAAAATTGCCCTACTAAAAAAACAGCTAGAGGCAATTTCGGAAAGCAAACTTACCATTTTAGTTGATCATTTATTCGCTGCCGGTTTAAATCTGAGGCTGAAGAAAAGCATGATATTCGAATGGCTTGAGAATATTAAGCCGGAGTTGAAAGCATATCGGAGTTTGATAAAAGAAAGCAAGAATCCAGAGAACTATCTTAAATTGAATTTTTTATCTTCGCTCTTATTTGACGCCGACAAAAGCGAGGTGGTGCTGAAAGACAAGCTTAAAGAGCTAAGGCAAGTAATTAATTTCCCGGTGGAAATGGTAGCTAATTATAAAAGACAACAGCAATATAGCGAAACCAGGCTTAATGCCTTGAGAGAGCAAGCTTTTGCGGAAATCGCTTCCAGCGAGTTGGATTTGAATCAAAGAATTTATCATTTAACTTTACCCACTGGTTTGGGAAAGACACTGGCCGGTTTTAATTTCGCTTTAAAATTGAGGGAGAAAGTTGTCTCCGGTGGCTTGAGCTTTCCGCCACGGTTGTTCTATTGTTTACCCTTTTTAAGCATTATCGACCAGAACGCCGAGATTTTTGGGGAAATATTAGCCGGCAACAGGCTTCCGTTTAGCAGCGAAGTACTTTTGGTGCATCATCATCTTTCCGATTACACATATAAAAGGCAAGATCAGGAAAATGTCGAAGGCGATGAAGCCAAAATTTTAATCGAAGGCTGGAATTCCGAAATTATCGTTACCACCTTCATGCAGTTGTTTAACGCATTGATTACCAATCGCAATAAATCGCTGAGAAGATTTCATCGGTTGGCGAATTCCATTATCGTGCTGGATGAAATTCAAGCGGTGCCGGTTAAATATTACCGACTGATTCAGGAATTGCTGGAGAAATTTTTGTCGGAGTACAATGCTTATTTGCTGATTATGACGGCTACCCAACCGGGCATTTTTAATCCTGAACAAGTGAAAGAGTTGACCAGGCGGGAGAGATATTTCACCGGGGTGGATCGCATCACTCTAACTCCTCTTTTGGAGAAGCGGCAAACTCTGGACGAATTGTTTGAGAAATTTGCCCCCCAGGTGGCTAAAAAGCGGGCGCTGTTTATATTGAATACCGTTAAGGGGGCGAAAGGATTTTATCAAAAACTTAAGATTATCGATAACCAGGCGGTTTGCTTAACTACCCACCTGGTGCCTAAAGAAAGGTTGCGCCGGATTGTGGCTATTAGAAACGGGGAGTATCGTAGCGCGGTAACCACTCAATTGGTGGAGGCTGGAGTAGATATTGATTTTGAAATGGTAATCCGTGATTTAGCCCCTTTTGATTCTATAAGTCAATCGGCCGGGCGCTGTAACCGGAATGCAAGGGAGGATAAGGGAGAAATTTTTGTGGTATCGCTGAAAAATGAAAAGGGAGAACGGTATTGCGATTTTATTTATGATTCGGTCTTGTTGGATATTACCGAAGAATTATTAAAGAAATCTGGCAAAACAACCGAAACTCAATTATTACAGTTGATGGAGCAATATTTCGCTGAAGTAACCCAGCGTAAATCGGCTCAGAAATCTCGTGAGATTTTGGAGGCGGTTTATCAACTGCGATATGCGCAAGAAGAGCCGGAAAAGACCTGCATAAAAGATTTTGCCTTGATTGAAAAGGATTACCCCAAAATTGAAGTGTTTGTAGAGCTGGATAAGGAAGCCCAGGAGATATGGCAGCAATATCAGGCGGTTTGGCAGCTTAAAGGCCGTTGGGAACGAAAAACCGCGTATCAAAAGATTAAAAATAAGTTTAATCAGTATGTGGTAGCTGTTCCGGAGCATGTCCCCAACCAGCCGCCGGAAGTCAACGGCTTTCATTATGTGGGGATTGCTCAGCTAGGCGAGTATTATGATCAGGAAACCGGTTTTAAGGTGGATTCCGGCGATTTAACCGCATGGTAACCGCCACTCTAATTTGGTATTATTACTCTTGTCCCCGGGAAGTCTGGCTGATGGCCAGGCAGATTGTTCCGGCTCAGGACAATCCCTGGCTGCAAATCGGAAAACTGATTTCCGAAGAGTCTTTTAAGCGAGAACTTAAAGAAGTACAACTGGAAAATGTGAAGTTCGATTTAATTAGTCACCAGGGGGGAAATTTACTGTGCGTGGAAGTTAAGAAATCTTCCCGTTTTCTGGATTCAGCGAGGATGCAATTACTGTTTTATTTGCAAAAACTTAAAAGCTATGGCATCAATGCTCTGGGGGAGCTTCGGGTGCCTGCCGAAAAAAAGCGCATCTCGGTGGAATTAACTCCGGAAGCTGAGGTGGAACTGGGTAAGGCGAAGGCCGAGATTGAAAAAATTATTGCCAAGCCTCATCCTCCAGCTTTAAAAAAGAATAAATATTGTCCTAAGTGCGGTTATCAGGAATTTTGCTGGGCTTAAGAAGGGGAGGATAGCTTGAAAAAAACCGTTTTCATATTCTCCGATGGAGAATTGCAGCGTAAAGACAATACCCTTTGTTTTGAATCGGAGAAGGGTAAGAAATATATCCCCGTAGAAAATGTTGGCGAATTGATGCTGTTTGGGGAGGTAACCGTAAATAAACGATTTTTGGAATTCGCTTCACAAGCCGAGATTATTCTTCATTATTTTAACCATTATGGCTATTATGTGGGCAGTTTTTATCCCCGTGAGCATCTTAACTCCGGTTTTATGATTTTAAAGCAAGCCGAGCATTATCTTGATTCGACCAAGAGATTGGCCCTGGCCAAGAAATTTGTATCAGGGGCGGTTGATAATATCAGGAAAGTTCTGGAATATTATCAAAACCGGGGTAAAGCAGTGGGAGAGAGTCTCGAAAATATCAAAACTTTGCGGGAAAGAGGGGAAAGGGCTAAGGAAGTAGATGAATTAATGGCCATTGAAGGAAATGTGCGCGATTATTATTATCAGACTTTTGACTCTATAATTGAAAACCCCTTATTCGCTTTCCAGGAAAGAACCAGAAGACCACCGAAAAATCAAATCAATACCTTGATTAGTTTTGGAAATTCGATTCTGTATACCGTGGTACTAAGCGAAATTTACAAAACTCACCTGGACCCGCGAATCGGCTATTTGCACAGCACAAATTTTCGCCGTTTTACCCTTAATCTGGATGTGGCGGAAATATTTAAGCCGATTATTGTGGATCGAGTGATTTTTACTTTGACCAACAAGGGAATGATTAAGGCCAGTCATTTTGAGAAAAAAGTCAAGGGAATGACTTTGAATGAGAAGGGACGGGAATTATTTATTACCGAGTTGGATGAACGTTTAAAAACCACGGTTCAGCACCGTAATTTGGGGAGGAGCGTTTCCTACCGGCGACTTATTCGTTTAGAGCTATACAAGCTGGAAAAACATTTACTTGAAGAGGCAGAATATCAACCTTTCGTTTCGGGGTGGTAATGTATTGCATCATTGTTTATGACATCAATGTTAAACGAGTTAACCGGGTGCTAAAAATTTCCCGCAAATTTTTTAACTGGGTGCAAAATTCGGTGCTGGAAGGGGAAATTACTAAGGCCGGGCTGGAAAAGTTTAAATGCCAGATAAAGAAAGTAATTAAGGACGAGGAAGATTCCTTGATAATTTACACTTTGCGGGATACCCGCTATAGCAATAGGGAATTGCTTGGAGTGAAAAAGGGCGGGGAAGAGCTGATTCTTTAAATGCTGGTGAGATGTAAGTGCGGGAGGGGTAAACCGGTGGAAATCCGGGCTGAGTAGATAGGGAGCGCCAGGGGGTATTTATTGTCGTGGATGAAGTATATTTAGGGCAGATTGTGAAATTGGGCCATTTAATTAACCTATAAGTGGTGTCTGACCACCTGTTTTTATTACGACTGTTCGGTAATTACATGACTAGGACACTTACTCGAATGAACAAATATTCTTGATGATTTTGCCGATTATTGCAAATTCTTTGTTTTGATAAATTTTGTCACGTTTATAATTTTGTAAAGAAATTTCATTGTCGATATGGAATGCTCTACAGATTTCTGTAGATTCGTTTATTCTAATTAAAACAATATTGCCATCCTCAAAGAATTTTTGTTTTCTTATTAAAACTAAATCACCAGGATTAATTCGTGGAGACATTAAATCAGATTTTACACGATAGGCAAAATCAGCCCCTAAAATTAGCCAGCTAGGGAAATAAAGAAATTCGGTAGGTTGAATATCCTTATCTCTAACTGGAATTTCTTTGTATATCGGCAGATTAATGAAATTTGGAGATGATTCATTAATCTGATTGTCAATGATTCCTTCAGAGTAAAAATATTTAACTGGTTTACCCAAGACATTGGCAATTTTCTCCATATTTTCCAAACTAGGTTGATAATTGTTTTTTTCGTAAGCAACAATTTGAGTTCTGCTTGGACCACCAGCTTTTTGGGCCAATTCTTCCTGAGTTAATCCGGCTTCTTTACGGGCTATTTTTAATCGTTCACCGATTGCCATTTAAAGTTACACCTCGTATTGACATGTCTGTAACATTGTGTTACTATATTTTTGCAACATTGGATTGTCGATTTTAAATGAAATTTAGGCAATTTGTTACTTACAATCCATTTTAATTATATCATAAATTATGTTTCTTTCAAATTATTAATTATGAAATTCTGTAATTAATAATTCGGGAGCCTGCTTGCGGAAATGAATTTTTATGATAAATACAACATTAATTTAACTATAAACATATTATTAAGATATACCTGTTTCCTTCTATTAATAAACATTTTAAACTGTCGATTGTCTAGAAATAAACCCAGAGATAATGCAATTCAATATTCATTTAGTACCGATAGCAAAAATATTTTTTTATTTTATTTGCGTTTCCTAAATTAAATGACAAGTATTGACAATGTTTAGTTCTATTCTTAAGGAGTACAAATCATCTCGACCGCTGGGTTATATGTATTGTCAAATTTGATGCAGAAAGGTGAAGATTAAAATGGGAATAGGAAAAAAAAATATTAATGTAAAAATGTTAATTCTGATCCCTTTATTGCTAGGCTTATGCTTAATTATTGCAAGTTGTGGATCAACTGGTCCTGCAGGTGGAACTAGTTCGCCAAATGATCTATTTTTCAGCAACCTTAACCAACAAATATCTCAAAATGGAGCCGAATGGACGGCCAGTCAAAATGCTGTCAGTAATTCCAGTTCAAGGGAGAAATTTCTTGGACTTACGAATACCCCACGCGAACTCAAGAAAAGTAAGTTAATTAAATCCCAGAAGTTGGCTTCAAATTTTTCTTGGCAAAATTACCAGGGCAAAAACTGGTTGAGTCCTGTAAAGAATCAGAATCCGTATCCAACGTGCCTTGCTTTTGCGTTGATTGGAACTTTAGAGGCTAGAATTCGGATCAATAATAATAATCCGAATAAGACGTATGATCTATCGGAATGGTATGCTTTCCATAAAGGTAAGGGTGATTTAGTAAATGGTTGGAACTATGATGATGCCTTTGATTTTCTCCAAAATTCCGGAACGGTACTGGAGATATTTGCTCTTTATCAGAATGCACCCGATTTTTACCCAGAAAATTCCAATAAAGCTAACAATTATAAAATATTAAATAATACTTGGCTTCCTTCAGATATTAATACAATTAAATCAGCCATAATGGATGGTCCAGTTCTCGCTGCGATGGAAGTATTCTCCGACTTTTATTATTATTCAAGTGGCGTATATACATATATGGCGGGGAAATCAGAAGGTTATCATGCAATAATGATTGTTGGTTGGGATGACGCTCAGCAATGCTGGATTTGCAAAAATTCATGGGGTGAAGATTGGGGTGAAAGTGGATATTTTCGAATTCGGTATGGTCAATGTCAGATCAACGATTATGTTGTTGAACTAGGTAATCTGTCAACCCCCATCCCGCTTATTTGTTATGCCTCGGATCGTGATGGCAACTTCGAAATATACACGATGAATCAAGACGGTACCAACCAAAGAAGAGTGACCAATTCGTCAAGCAAAGATCTTCGACCGTGCTTTTCACCGGATTATTCAAAAATTGTATACACTAGCGCTGAAACAAGCACCTCGGAGATTGATGATATTTGTATGATAAATGTTGACGGTTCCGGATTTATCAATCTCACCAATACGCCTAATGTAGATGAAGATGCTCCTAACTGGTCTTCGGATGGTTCCAAAGTTGCATTTTCGAAGAAAACCACCAATAAACATATCTATACCATGAATTATAACGGTTCAAATATGCAAGAATTAACTTCTCTTTCGGTTGATTACGATTACCCATATTTTTCACCAGATGGGCAAAAAATTATTTTTCAATCTTGGAGAGACGGGGATAATGAGATATTTTCGATAAATGCGGATGGCAGCAATGAGCAACAGTTAACCAATAATTTTGCTTCCGATGTTTATCCTTCGATGTCCCGAGATGGATTAAAAATTGCCTTCATTTCGGACCGGGATGGAAGAAAAGAAGTCTATACCATGAATCTCGATGGTACAGAACAAACTAGGCTCACATTTAGTTCCTATGATAATTATGGACCTCATTGGTCTCCCGACAGTCAACGCATTGTTTACGACTCAAATAATCCCGATGGCACCGGCGATCTTTGTCTTATAAATAAAATCGGGGGTGGTCAGATTAAGCTAACAAATAATAATAGCAATGAATGGTACCCAAACTGGTGATCAATAAATTTAAATATGGAGGGAATCTATGAAAACATTTACTAAATTTCAGAAAGTAACGGCTTTTTTTCTCCTGCTGTGTTTTGTTTTATTAATTCAGCCATCGAGGCTATGGGCGGAAAATACTAATTTAATCATACCGAAAGACAAAGTGATTTCGGTTGAACTACTTGATGATCTCAACTCTGCCACCAATAAAAACGGCGATAAAGTAATCTTCGAGACCAGGGAAAAAATAATCATCGACGATGTTGTGGTTATTCCATATGGGACTAAAGGTACCGGCACAGTTGAAGAGGTTCATCCGGCCGGGCATTGGGGTAAAGGCGGATATTTTAAAATCAATTTTGGCTCCCTAAAGAGCATTAATGATGTGGAAATTCCCATAGAAATCGGCAAGTCGGCGCAAGGAGCCCAACAAGCCGCGGGAGTGATTTTGCCGGTGGTAAGTTTAGTATTCTTTTGGCCTTTGGCGTTTTTTGGGTTTACTAAAGGCAAAGAAGCTCAGATCCCCAAAGGTACGCAGATGTTTGTAAATACTAGAAATGAAGTAGATCTTGGAATTACTCCTGAGCAGGCATTAGAAACATATGGAGACTCAGTTCTCAAAGATATGTCCACAACAGATGCCCCCAAGAGTGCTGAAACCCAACGTTTAGCGGTTAAAAGTGATCCTGCAAAAACAGAACAATTGCCTTTTACTATTACCAACGCTTTGGTTTGCAAAGGAATCAGTGAAGACGGAGATCCTATCGGGATCAACTCGGTTTTTTATCAAAAAGTAAAAAGTTTAGGGATATGGTGCTCTTTTGAGAACTTGGAATCCGACACCATGCTGGAAAGCAAGTGGTATCACGATAAGTTATTGATCAAGACTAAACAACTAATTGTCTATAAGGACAAACACCAGGATTTCGTTTCAGGAACCGTCATTTTTCCCGATTATTGCCAGCCTGGAAGCTGGAGGGTGGAGCTACGATTGAATAATCAGGTACTTAAAAATCTGGCTTTTAAGATTAAATAATAAATTGATGAAGGGAGAGACAAGATGATTAATAATTGTTCAAAAAAAATTAGCCAGTTTGTGCTGTTAGTTTTGGTTATTGGCTTAGTGGCTTTATTTTCGGGTTGTGGTGGCGGAGGAGGAACCAGTGGCGGTGGAACTGGGGGCGTAACTATTAGAGAGATTGGCGGACAAGTACTGGATGAACAAAGTGAGCCGATTTCCGGCGCATTGGTAGCATTGTATCTTAACCAACGTCCGCGAGCAGACTTGCCATATGCCATAACAACTTCCGCTAATGACGGAACATATGAATTTAACAGTGTCCCTGAAGTCACTGGGATAGTTGAATTTTGGCGAACCCAAGAAGAATATGAATCTAACCCGAATAGTCCGATGGGGAGTATTAATTTTAAAGTTATTAGCGGCAATCTCAGTAATATTAATCTTGTAGCCTGGCGTTTTGATGATATGGAGTGGAAAAATATCCCTGCAGGAGAGTTTGTCATGGGCAGCCCCGAAGGCCCCGTTAGCGAACGCCCCCAGCATAATGTTTATCTAGATGCTTATCAGATTGGTAAATATGAGATAACCAACGCTCAATTCGCTCGATTTATTGAAGAATCTGGGTATGCTCTCCAGGGTAATTGGCGAAATTTTGGAGATAACACCCCAGCAGATTATCCAGATAACTATCCCAATTATCCAGTAATGAATATCAGTTGGAACGATGCCAAAGCTTTTTGCGATTGGGCCAGCGCTCATTGGGTAGGATGGGAAGGATGCCATTTACCCACTGAAGCCCAATGGGAAAAAGCCGCTCGAGGAACCGATGGCAACATTTATCCTTGGGGAAATGATTGGGATGCCGAAAAATGCAATAATTTTGATTGCACGCAATTTTCAGCAGGAAGTATGCTGAATATAAATAGCGGGCGAGGGACTTTGCCTGTAGGGTCTTTTCCAGCCGGAGCCTCCACATATGGTGTAATGGACATGGCGGGTAATGTTTGGGAATTTTGTGCAGATTGGTATGATGGATTTTATTACACTGTATCTCCCTATCGTAATCCTCAGGGGCCAGAAAATGGAACATATAAAACATTGCGTGGTGAATCTTGGTGGAGTGAAGATTGGATGGATAACGCGTTCTGGTTTCGCAGTGCCAGTCGTGGCCAAAATCAACTTACTTTGGATGAATTCTATCCAGTAAATGGTTTCCGATGCGCCAGACCAATGCCAAGTTATCCTCCGGCAATAGAGTGGGTAACTATCCCAGCGGGAGAATTCACCATGGGAAGTCCCGATGAAGAAGGTTATGCCGATGAACGCCCACAGCATATTGTAAACCTGGATGAATATCAAATCGAAAAATATGAAGTAACCAACGCCCAATTTGCAAGATTTATTGAGGAAAGCGGTTATGCCCCTGAGGGCGATTGGCGGCATTTTAACGGTTCTCCTGCTGATTATCCTGACAATTATCCAAATTATCCGGTTATTAGAGTTAGCTGGAATGATATAAAAGCTTTTTGTGATTATGCAAGTGTTCATTGGGCCGGTTGGGAAGGTTGCCGCCTGCCGACTGAGGCGGAATGGGAAAAGGCAGCCCGTGGAACTGATACTCGGACTTTTCCCTGGGGAAATGATTGGGATGCTAGCAAATGTAATAATTGGTTTGGTGCCCAGCCTGCTGAAATGTTAAACATTTCTAATGGAAGAGGTGTTTTACCGGTAGGTTATTTTCTTGCGGGAGCATCGCAGTATGGAGTCTTGGATATGGCGGGCAATGTTGGGGAATTTGTATCTGATTGGTATGATGCTGATTATTATTCAGTTGCTCCCTACAGCAATCCTACCGGCCCGGATACCGGCTTTCAAACAATAATTCGCGGAGGTTCGTGGAGTAGTCGCGATGGCGCCGGAGAGTTATCGCTAGATTTTTTCCGTTGTAGTTTTCGTAATGCCGGAGGTTCTTGCCCAACGGATTGGTATTCCAGCAGTTACGGCTTTCGCTGTGCTCGTATTGCGCCATGATTTCCACGCCTGTTAATTCTAAAATTAAAAGTGAGGGTAGTGTGATAAGATGAAAGTTGAAAATTTTAATAAAGCAGTTTTGCTCTTCTTGTTTTTGTTGTTTCTGTTTTTACCCTTAATTTCCGGTTGCGGGTCTGGAGGTGCAGGGGGAACAGGAAGCGGAGGGAATGCTACATCGCCTGAAGCCTCCGGAACCATCGATGCCGGTGGAGGGAGTCTTGAAGTAACTAATCCAAACAGCCCGCTCATCGGTTTAAAGGTGGAAATTCCCGCCGGGACTTTAAACGCTCAGGCCCAAGTCAGCGTGGAAACACTTTCTACTATGCCTGCCCCCACTAACCAAGCGATAATAACCAAAGAACCTTTTAATTTAAAGATCCATGGCGCAGAAATTACGTCTGATGGAACAATTACCGTAAGATATCCCGCCCCCCGCTCGTCTAATCAAGTTATTGCGTTAGGATACTTACAAAATGGAGAATATATTGTAAACCTTGCCAATCCAGACGCCGGAGGCGCTACTATTTCAACTCAACTGCCCATTGGAAGTTTGAATCGTAGCTTGGACAATAAAGGTGCACTTAGTTATGTTGTAACTATTGGTCAATTGGTTATATCGAGATTGACTCCGGGTTCATCACCGGCAATATCCATCTACAAGTGGGATGGTTTTAATTGGGTTCTTACCAATGAGAATTGGAGCGGTAAGGTCGCTTTATTGGTTCATGGAATTTTCTCTTCTGAGCCGCAGTCAGCTTTTGAATCAATGGCCAAATTTTTAGTAGATCCTTTGAACGGTTTTTCTTATAATAATATTTACTTGGTTCAATATCCAACTGGTTATAGAATTGATGATTTAGGAAATAGCTTAAGCAATATAATTAATTCTCATTATTCCAACAATACCCAACTTACTATTTATGCTCATAGTATGGGAGGGTTGGTGGCCAGGAGCGCAATAGAAAAGCATAATTGTCAAAATAAAGCGGTCAATCTAGTTACTTTCGGTACACCCCATAATGGAGTTCCCGGATCCCTTCTTGCTAGTTTAATCGTAAATTATGAATTATTACCAGGATGGATTCCGGAATTTGACGATTTAATCCCATCATCACAGTTTTTAGACGGTTTGAATCAACCTTCCGGCACAAGCCTTAACTATGACACTATTGCCGGAACTGATGGCAGCGGCTTGGCGACCAATATTCCAACTACAATTCTCCTAGGCCCTTTCATCCCGCATGATGGTCTTGTTGCTAAATCTAGCGCCGGTTTAAATTTAAGCCGGGAATGTCAAAATTTTAAGACAAGTGACTTTCCTGTCAATCATGAAAATTTGATCCATAATGATTCGATTTTTGGTCAATTAAATGATTGGCTGGTAAATTCTTTTAAAGGGAAATATGTTTTTAGTTCCAGCAGGAATGGGAGTTGGGATGTGTTTGTAGTTAACTCTAAAGCTCAGAGTGTAGATGGAAGATTGATATTCGGATATACCAATACTTTTGATTTTGCGGGAGGCATTTATAATGGGGGGGCTTCCCCTTCAGGCCAGGAGATGGTGATTTCAAGTCGCAAGGACAATCAGAACGTTAGTGAATTATATTTGGTGGATTTTAGTGGCAATATCACCAGGAGACTAACCAATGATTCATTTGAAGATTATTATCCTTGCTTTTCTAGAGATGGACAAAAAATAGTCTATTTGTCACAACGAGAAAATAATCGAGTAGCTATCTGCGAAATTCGTCGAGACGGAAGCGAACAAAGGGAAATTACTACTTTAATAACAAAAAGTGATTTTGAGGGTCCGCTTGGTCCGGACGAACAAAAATTATGCGGCTATATAAAAGTTTCTTACTCCCCGGATGGCAGTAAAATACTCTTTAGCGACTTATTAGCTGAGCAATATAAGGCACAATTCGACTTGGATATTTTTACCATAAATGTTGATGGGAGTGGAAGAGCAACCATTTATAGCCCATCCGGAATGGATTGCTATGCTTGTTATGGAGAAAATGCGCAAACCATTTATTTTACCATTGCTGGAGATCGCATTGCCAAGCTTATAATCGGCAGTAGTCAACCTACCTTTTTAACCGCCTCGGATAGCAGTTCCTGGGGAGAATCCTATATGTGTGATGGAAAACTCTTTTTTATCACTTCTCGCGATGGCAATAACAATCTCTACCGGATGGATAATAACGGGAACAACCAAGTTTGCATAATTAATTCGCTAGACGATGACCGTGGAATAAGATCATCATCGTATTCTCACGAAAATACCTGTTACGACGCGAAACTGGGTAGTAAAGAAGAATCTATAAAAGATAACAAATCTAAAAAGGAGGACTAAAAAATCATGAACGGAGAGGTTACCCGCTTCAAGCAATCTTATGCAGTGTTTTCTACTTTTGCTTCGATTGGGAAATTTTTTGAGATTGTCGGAGCGATAGCTCTGGTGATCGGTATAACCATTTTGTTTAGGGATTCATTGGGAGGATATTCCAATCAACGCTATATCTACGGTGGTATTGGTATTATAGGGGGGATTGGAACTACATTGTTCGGCTTGTTTTTGGTAGTGATCGCAGAATTGGGATTGATAATTGCAGAAACTGAAAAAAATACCAGAAAGACCTGTTCATTGTTAGAATCTTGGCTGGTAAGATAATCCCTACATTTAGGCAACCTTAGTTGAATAGCAAAATATTTATAAGACAAGGAAGGATATAATTATGGGCAGGACTGAAAGTTTGAGTATTCAAGTACACCCCAATGATGAGCAAGAGCAAATTAACTTAATGCAGAAATTTCATTGGAATTTGCTTAATTCTCAGGAGATCAAAACTGTTGATAGCCATTTGGAGCGCAGAGGGGATTCAATTTATTCTGTAACAAACTCTGAACATTATGTAAAATTAGTTTTTTCTCGAGAGTTGGAACTTCCGAATCTTACAGAGATAAAACAGCTGGAGCAGCAATTTAATTCACTAATTAAACCCAAAGAACCTCAATTATTTCCCGGAACTATTTTCCCTTGGTTAATCGCTGCCTTATTTTGGGGGATTGGAATTTTGGCATGGTTGGCGTATTTTTTCTTAATTTATAAGCCGAATAAAGAAACTTTTGATAAGCAAAACGAGCAATATGAAAGAACTCGCTCGCAAATATTCCGAGAGTTGGAAAGATATAACTAATTGAATTTGATAATAATAGATTTAAATTACTTGAAAGGCGGTAAATAATTACAATGAAAAAAATATTTCTTATATTACTGGTGTGCTGGTTAATTTCATTTATGCCAGGTTCCGCTCAAGAAAATTTCTGGACCCAAAATCCCCAAGACTCTTCATATTGGGTGAAGCAGACCAGCGGGGTAACCGAAGCCTTGAACGCAGTTTTTTTCGCTGACGAAAACCACGGCTGCGCAGTGGGAGAAAAAGGTGTGATTATTACCACTGAAGACGGAGGAGCACATTGGGTGAAACAAAATTCGACCACCGATCTCCCACTTTATGGAGTTTATTTTAAAACAGCTGAATTAGGCTGGACGGTGGGTGATCAGGGAGTTCTGCTCTGCACCCGAGACGGTGGCAAAACCTGGATTTCCGGGCGTACTGACACTAAAGAACCGCTCTATGGAGTTTACTTTTTGACCCCGGAAAAAGGTTGGGTAAGCGGGGGCAAGCTCGGTATCTTAGCTGCTTCTGCCAGCTTGTTTCAATTAGCAGCCAATAGTCATAAAAATAGTAGCGTGCTGCTTGCTACAGAAAATGGCGGTGCAAACTGGCGGCTGGTGGAAAATCCTTTGAAACAGGATATCCAATCCGTTTATTTCTTGAATGACAAAATCGGCTGGGCGGCGGGAGCTCAAGGCGATACCATTGTAACCTTTGACGGTGGAAAAACTTGGGAAAAGCGGCCCACCAAGGTTGATAAACAGTTGTTTGATATTGTTTTCACCGATGAAAAAACCGGCTGGGCGGTGGGCGGAAGATATAGATACCTGAATAACGGAATGTTCGGCCGGGATCTTCAAATGCGTTGGGCGATATTGTTGAAAACCACAGACGGTGGCCTGAGTTGGGAAAAAGTTAATATCAATCAGGGCGATTCACCTGCCAAGGGGATTTTTAATCGGATTTTCATGTTTGAAAATTTAGGCTGGCTTGGTGGATTCAGACAAGCTCAGACAAACCTGTTTTTCACTTCCGATCGAGGAACTAGTTGGGAAGAAATCACCATCGAGCCATTCATCCGCGATAGTTTCTTTGTAAAACCCAACCTGGGATGGCTGGTCGGCGACAATGGAACCATTTTATGCTTTAAGCCGCAGTTGAATGAATCCTCTAATAAATAATATTTATTAAGTTACCAACAGCATTGTGAAAATTGGAGGAGCATAATTAAATTTCAAGTTGTTCAATGGCTGTAAGAGCTTTTTAGTAGGTTAGTAGGTTGGATTAAAAATGCTCCTACAGTTTTTTTTGCCAATTTACTTTTACCCCCCCTGAGCAAAGTAAGCGATGGTGTTATTTTTTCCTTCCGTAAGGCAGATAAGCTTAAATAATAACAGTTTTACCCCCATTTTTTTAAAGTCTATTTTCATCTAGACTAATCTTGGTTGAACTAAATGGCAATAAAAGGAGGGTAAAACAATGAACATCGGTCAAAGAGCATTAGAAATTCTGCGTTCCGGTTTATTTGCCCTTCTAGCGTTAGTCATTGCTGGTATTTTTTTCTGGATCGACTACCTTCTGGGGCATCAAGCTTGGGAGATGTTCATCAAAAGAGAATTTGTAACAATAGAGCCAATTTTAGGCAGATATCTTGCACAGTGGGGATTTACAGGAATAACTACAGCCCATCTATTTGCAATGGGATTTGCGATTGGGATTACGGTGGTTATTACAATCTTCATTTTTGACCTCAACAACTTTCTTCAATTAGGCGAGCAAGAAATTCTTTTACAACAAAATCCTGAAACCAATGAGTTAATGATTAGAGTTACTCATCGCAGAAAAAGACTGGCTCTGATTGGCTTGTGCATCTTGGGATTATTGACAATTGGTGTTGTATATGCCGATGCTCTTCTTTTTGCTAATCGATTAGCTTTATATTTATTCGAAAATTATCAAGGAATGGCTGATCTACCATCCCCCTTAAGATTAGTTGCAATTCATAAAGGCTTATTTGCAGCTACTTTATTTGTCGGTTTAATAATCGCTTACTTGGTTTTTAAAATTATTGCCGCACTTGGATTGGAACGTTCCGCTTTTAATTTTTATAATAATTTACAGGAACTCATCGGATCACTTGGACAGATCTCGGAAAATCCGGTTCAACTTCCAGAAATGCTACCCCCTGTTGAAACGGCCATGCTAGACTCAGTCAATTTGGTCGCTCATGAACCAAATGTTCAAGCTCAGTTTCAACCTGCAGAAGACGTAGAAAATCCCAATATCTCTACTGAATCAATTCCATTAATCGATAACTTTACTCCTCAAACTATTTATACCCAAGAAACTGTTGCTGCTTATCCGGCTTCTATTGCCTCCCAACCTTTTACACCTCCGCAAAAACAATCAGGAGGAAATGGAAAGCGTCAATCAACTCAAGTTATAGAGCGATCCGAAAGTACAGTGGAAAATTCCCGTCCGCAGGCTGCTCCAATCACAAACGAACTTCAGGAAAGTGAAATGAATTTTAATTTTATTCATCAACCATCAAGTCATCTGGGAGAGATATCAATAAAATCAACTACCATTCTAAATGATTCTGTGGAGAAAATTGAGCAAATCCTTGGTTGTACTTTAACATCACCGGTCTTTGTTTTAAACGGCTTGGTTTTGCCTAAGGATAAACCAATCGGTCAATATGCTCAGGATGGAGCTAATATCGAAATTGAAGAGGAGGAATCGAAATGATTAACAAGATTATTCGAATTTTAAGAATTACTTGTCTCTTTCTGGCTTTAGGGTTTCTTTTATCACCTCATCTTGCATTGGCCGATGATTTTGAAATGCCTTTTCACCGTATCGTAATCATTTATGATCGCAGTGGCAGTTTTCAAGAATCGTTGGAATCCGCTTGGGTGAAATTAGAATATTTAATTAAAAAATATCGATTCAACCAGGATGATGAAATATCAATTATTAAACTTGATGAAGATCCAAAAGTGATTTTTGACGGCAAAGGCGAGTATCTTAAGAAAGCTCAAACTGAGTTTTATGCTTTGAGTCACTTGAGTAAAGGAATCGGTACTGATGTTTGCGGAGCGTTTCAGAAAGCTGGTAGAATATTGTCCAGAACGGGTTCCCCCCAAGGTAAGTTTCTCTTTGTTTTTTCTGACTTGAACGCCGACCCCAGCCCAAAAAGACAATATATAATTCCTGAGCAAATTAATTGGGTCAATTTTCAGGATGTCACTATTAAGGCATACTATGTTGATGAACAGCAAGAAGACCTCTGGAGCAATTTATTTAAAGCTCACCAAATTAGCAAATATGAATTTTATTCTCCAGCCAGAGTAACTTATCAATTCATTGAACCCCCAGCACCTGCAACTATCAACTACCCGCAAAACACCTCTCTGGGTAAAAGTTTTTTGGGATTCATCTGTAAGGCAATGCTGGGTTTGGTGTTGTTGGTTGTCGGTTTATCTTTGATTCCATTTCTTCAACGGATGTTTAGAAGACCATTCATTAAATAAAAGGAGGCAGAATATCATGGAAAGAGCAGAATTTAAAAACTTAATTAACGGAATCCTAATAACAACCCGTAATTATCAGGTTAAGCGTGCAATAATGCTTTCAACTTATGATCCTGATGAAACTAAACTTATCTGCCTTGATGTCGCTAAACTTCAAAAAGTTCCTGTTTATCTTGGAAGACCACATGGATTATCTAAGTATTCCTGGGCAACCAATCAATTCAACGCCATGCATATTGGAGAAAACAATCCGGTTTCTTTGCTTAATCACATACTGGAAAATAATGAAGTAGGGGCAATATATCTATTGGAAGATTTTATTCAATATTTTCAAGAGCCTTCTGTACGCTCTACTGCCTCCGAGCTTCTGGATTCCACCGTTCATAATCACCATCGTACAACTGCGAAACTGGTAGTTTTTATTGATTCTCCTTCTATGAGCCAACATATACCGGAGATGCTTAGGGCTAAAATTCAGGTTATACCTCATTCTCTTCCTAAAACTTCAGAATTGCTTCCCATCATAAGCGCGTATATTGGAAATTCAGATCCATCGGTCTATTCTAAAATTGCGGCTTCTTTGACTGGCTTAACATCTACCAAAGCAAGAATCTCTCTCCGGGAAGCACTTACCCAAGGTAAAGAGCGATTGGAGGTGGTAATTTCCCGCTTACAGGCTCTTAAAGAAGAAATTTTGGCCAAAGAATTGGGAATGTATTTGTTACCAGAACTTAATAGTGAAGATTCTCCTATCGGATTGGACCATGTGTGGCGTTATCTGGAAAAGAATCGAAAACGAATTGCCATTTCAGGTAAAGACCGGGCGCGTGGAATACTTTTTGTAGGCCCTCCTGGCGTAGGAAAAAGCATGATTGCTAAAGCGATTGGAAAAGCCTTGAAATTGCCGGTGATTAACTTTGAAGTAGGGAGATTAATTAGTTCACTTTTAGGAGCGACTGAGAACAATGTTATCCGAGCTACTTCTACAATTGATTCCCTCAGCCCAGTTGTAGTTTTTATTGACGAAATCGAGAAAAGTCTTGCTGGTGCAGAATCTAGTGGTCAAACAGATGGTGGAACGATGGCCCGATCTTATGGTACTCTCTTATCTTGGTTAAACGATACGATGGCCCCGGTATTTGTAATCGGTACTGCAAATCGCTTGGACAAGTTAGGCGAGTTTGGTTCTACGTTATGCCGCAAAGGTCGATTTGATGAGATATTCTTTGTTGATTATCCCGATAGCACTGCTCGTTACCAGATTTTAGAAAAGGAAATTCAGCGCTTTGCGCCAGATACTGAAATTAATTGTCATACTTTAGCCGATGAAACTGATGGTTTTTCTGGGGCAGATTTGGTCGCTATCGTAAAGGAAGCTTATAGCGAAGCTAATTTTGGAAATGAAAAACTGGGCATTCAGCACTTAAAAGAGGAAATTCAAATCCTGAAACCTAGGGTAGAAGTAAGAAAAGAGGAATTCTCCAGGCTTCGTAGATGGGCTCAATCTAATTGCCGGCTGGCTAATCATTAAAAATAGAAAAGGAGTGACTGCTATGTCAACGATAAGTTATGTTTCCCAAGAAAATGCTCAGCAAACGGCAGTGAATGAACAACGCCGTAGAGATCGCTTGGCCCGGCGCCGAGCGAGAATGGAACAAGAATTGGTAAATTTAGCCCAAAAATTGACATCTCAGATTGCTCATCCAGTGCAAATACAACAAAAATTTTCTCAATTGCAGGGCATTTCTCAAATCAAAACTCCGATCATTACGAACAATCTCTCAACTCCTGAGTTAAAGGTGCTAAAGGCGCTTCAACCTCATCGCAATCAGTCTCCTGTGGCGGAGAAAATGAAACGGGAAATTCAAAATCTAAGTTCCCAAATTGAAAATCAAAATGAATCGTCTTCAATTCAGCAAATTAGACAGCAAATTCTAAAAGCCAAGAGAGAAATTGAAACTCGGGAAGAAAGTCTCACCAAGCAAGAATTAATCAGAATCCCGATGTTTTGGAAGGATTTGGATTTGGTAAAAAAATCAGCAACCCTACTTGGCTATCAAATAACTTCTCCGTCAATAATAACAGATGGGCTAGAACAGCAAAAAGTCGATATAACCTTGGTGAAAGATTCAAACAAGATCGGTATTGTTAAGCAAAAACAAGGTGTTGAAGTGGTTTTTCATGATTCAAAGTTGAAAGAACAATTCGTCCAGCCGTTAGCCCAGCAATATGCTTACGAAAAAACTATAACATTTCTTAAGTCTAAGGGCTATGGTGTGGATCAGGCGCAAAAACTTCCTTCAGGTGAAATTAGGATTACTGGAATTAAATTTTAAGGAGGAACAAAAAATGAAGAAAAAATTAAATTTTATAATAACTCCTGATGGTCAAGTGCAACTAGAAGTTAAAGGCTTGAAAGGAAAAAAGTGTATGGAAATTGCTCAATCTTTTGCCCAGGCCATTGACGGTCAAATAACTAAAAATCAAACTACTTCAGAATTTTTTGAGCCGCAGGAGGTGACTCTAAGCCATGAAATCTTCCCAAAACAATTTTAATGAAAAAAGAGAGAACGTAAAGATTGCTATTTCTCCAACTGGTGAACTTTGGGTTACTGATTTAGACCGAGATTTACTAATATTTTGTCAAGAATTACAGCAGGATTTTAAAACGCCCATTGCTTCAAATCTTCATAAACAAACGTCCCATTTAAACAAATGTCGTTCAAAAGTTATTCCAGCAACACGAACAAATGTTTTCGAGCTCGCAACCCCTATCCTTTGGTATATACACGATAGTTTCTTACAAGATTCATCATTGGGAGATTCTGAATCAAGTGGTTTTAGTCTGTTGGACTTAAAAATTGAATTATCCCGGCGGATTCTGCAACATTGCAATTTTTGTGAAAATCGATGTCAAATTAATCGGCTTAAGAATGAAAAAGGGTTTTGTGGTGTCGGAAAAGATGCATACCTTTATGAGCACTTTATGCATTGCGGTGAAGAGGCCAAGATAAACCCTTCCTATGAATTTTGGCTCTATGGGTGTAGTATGCACTGTCGTCATTGCCAAAAATTCCAATGCTTGAGCATAGACAGACAAAGAAATTCTAAACTATCTTCAAAAATTTGGAAAACCCCTACTTTAAAAGAAGCCAATTCGCTTACATGGATTGGCGGCAATCCGGATCAAAGCATCTATCCAATATTAAAAGTTTTAAATCTTGCTCCGGAGGATTTTTCCCTGCCGATCGTATGGAATAGTAATTTATATGGATCATTAAATTTATATAAACTTTTGGATGGTCTTGTTGATTTTTATGTCCCGGATTTTAAATATGGAAACAATAATTGCGCTCTAAAATGGTCGGGAGTAAAAAACTACTGGGAAACTGCAACTCAGGGATTATTGGCAATCAGCAGCCAGGAAGTAGAAATTTTTGTAAGGATTTTAGTTCTTCCCGGTCATTTTAGTTGCTGTCACCAACCTGTTCTGGAATGGTTGGCGAAAAATTTGGGTAGACGAATTAAGGTAAAAATAATGGCTCAATATTACCCTGAATATCAAATCTGCCCCCAAGACGGGGAGATGAACCGCCGTCCAAGTCAAGATGAAATTCAGAGAGTTGAGAATTTGGCCAGGGAATTAAAACTATGCGTCATTTAATAAATAATAAAATTATTCGTTTATGCATAATAATCGATTTTGAAATTTTAGAAAGCGAATGGTGTGAAAACAATGGCATATTATAAAACCATTATCGGCTTTAGAAGCGGATGGGTGAAAAACAATTTTATGCGTTTTTTCATCAAGCTAAATCGTTCAATCAAAAATTTGTTTGAAGCCACAGCAATCTTCATTTTATTGCTTTTTAAAGTTTTCTTAATTTCGCCGATCTTAGGAGTAATTCAAATTTATCGTAATTTCCAAGGTATCATGCCGATTGATATTCTTCCCTTGAAAGAAAACAATCATTACCCGGTGCCGGTCTATGTGAATCTCGCATTTCAAAGGAAGCGTTGGAAACACGGAAGCATATTAATCGTCACTATCGCTGGAAAGCAAGTGTTGGCTAAAGTAAAACATTCTTTCCTGGTAAAGGCTGGGAGGATAGGCTTGGCATCCACTGCTGCAAAAATATTGGGGCTTAAAGAGAAGGGATGGATCAAAGTGGGAAATCGGCATAGAGATAAAAAGACAGCGTTTTTATCACCATCGGAAAATATTTTGCCTTATACGCTGGATACCTTGGAAAATTAAATTAGTGAAGGAGTGATGGGATTGATATCAACTATAATTTTAATAGCAGGTTGCTTTCTCACTGTTTGGATATTGATTTGGATTTTCAAAACCATATTTCGTATGCTTTTTGTTCTTTTAAAGTGGGGAGGAATCGGGGCCAAAGTGTTGATTCCGATCATAGAACTAGCAGCGGGTGGCTTAACCTTATTTAGTATTTTAAAGAAATCCAAAGAACTCAGGGATGATGAAATTTATAATGAACAGAAATCTGCTCAATTGCTGGGAATTCCGGTAATTGAGGCTCGGGAACTGATGTCCCGCGGAGTGATCCCAGCCCGGCAACTAAATAATGGATTTCGGGTTACAGGAAGACAACTAAAATATTTCCTGCATGATGGAATGAATGAAAGGAACCTCAGATGAACATTTGGCTGGAAAGAGTTGCTTCAAGCTATAATCTAAGAAAAGCTTGGCTCAGGGTGCGTAGTAATTTAAGAAAAGGCAGCCATACTTTTAAGTTGGCCCAAATCTTTTCCGAAAATTTAGAGCAAAATCTTTTTGCCTTAAGAATTAAGTTGTTAAATGGTTCTTATTCTCCTCAGCCCTTTTATACTTTCAACTTGGTTAAATCTTCGGGAGGAATGCGGCCGATTGCAGTCCCTCATCTTACTGACCGGATAATCCAAAATGCGGTTCTATTGATCTTCGCCCCGGAAATTGAAACCAAAGCTCATCCGGCTTGTCAAGGCTCAATCGCCGGTAGGGGATTGGAGAGTGTTAGCCAGGAAGTTTTCAAGTGTTTAAAAAACGGTCTTTGCTGTGGATTTTACGCCGATGTCGAGAATTTTTTCGGCTCTTTGGACAAAAAGATTTTGATGAGTAAATTGTCTCCATGGATTCCAGAGAAGACAATTCTGGATTTGATTTCGCAATGGAACCAGATGGGCTGTCCTGGGCCTTTGGGAATACCGCAGGGGGGAGTTTTATCCCCAATGTTGGCAAACTTGTATTTGCGGGATTTCGATTTTGCATTATCTGCCCCCAATCAAATTCTTTTTCGTTATTTAGACGATTTTTTGCTTTTGAGCCCGACTCTATCGAAAGCCAAAGCTGCCGGTCAAAAGGCGGAAAAATATCTTCACACTCTGCGGCTTAAGTTAAAGCAGGGCTGGAAATTGGTAAATGGAAATGAGGGCTTTAAATTTCTAGGTCGGTATTTTGCAATAAAGAAAGGGGATCAAAATGAAAGAAAAGAATCCCATATATCTAACTGAACAAGGTTCTGTTTTGACTCAAAAGGGTCAACGCCTATTGGTTCGTCATCGGGAAAAAGGCAAAATTGATATTCCGCTTCACCACATTGACCGAATAGCAATTTTTGGTAATATTCAAATCACTACTCAGGCCGAGCGCTTATGTTTGATTAATCAAGTTCCGATATTTTTGCTTTCGTCTACCGGCAAGTATCTGGGAGCGATCAGGGGAGAAAGTTGTCGGCAAGTGGTTTTACGAAAAAAACAATATCTTAAATCCGAAGACCCAAGTTTTTGTTTGTCTTTGGCACAAGAAATAGTGAGAGCCAAGATACACAATTCCCGCATATTTCTTCTGCGACTGAACCGCCAAAATCGATTACTCATTTCTAAAGAAGCCATAAGCCAATTGGGAAAATTTTTAATTCTTGCTATCCGTTGCAAGACCTTGGATTCTTTAAGGGGAATAGAAGGCTCTGCTGCACGCTATTATTTTCAAGCCCTGGCTCAAGCTTTGCCGCCGGATTTTAAAATGCCGGGGCGGAATTCCCGCCCTCCCAAAGACCCGGTCAATGCTTTATTAAGTTTGGGGTATGTCTTGCTTACCGGAATAGTAAATTCTTGTTTGAGGATGTCAGGCTTGGACCCAGCCGCGGGCTTTTTCCATCAAGGTAGAACCGGTACTCCAAATTTAGCCTTGGATATGGTGGAAGAATGGCGAGCGGTAATTGTAGATCCTATTGTATTAGGAATGCTAAATCTTAAAGTGTTGCACATTGGTGACTTTATCTTTTCTGATGAAGATGGAGTTTATCTAGAAAAACCTGCTTTGCGTAAATTCCTCTCTTACTTTGAAAGACGAATGGGAGGTGAAGATGGTTTTTTCAAGCGGATTGACCAACAGGTCTGGCGTTTGTCCTCGGCTTTGGAGCAGGATAAAGTTTATCAAGCCTATCGTTGGAAATGATGAATTTAATTTTAGTGGCTTACGACATTCATTTGGATGCCAGACGCAACAGGCTTTTTCGGTTATTAAAAGATTTTGGGTTCGCTGTCCAATTGAGCGTTTTTGAGTGCTGGCTGAAATATGAGGATTATCAGCGATTAATTAAAGAAATTAAAAATTTAAAGTTGGAATCGCAAGACGCAGTTTCGATTTATCGGATTTGCGAGAATTGTGGACAAAGAATCGTTCGTCTGGGGGAGAAAAAGCCTTATTCAGCTCCCCAAACTATTATTTTTTAGGAGGGATTATTTATGGAGGAAGCATCAGTTCCACAAGAATTACCCAAGAGTGATTGGGATGCAAAGGGAGGTAGCTCCAAGGTTGAACAGATAAAAGATATGGTGGATTTAAGCCGAGAAGTTTTGGGCTTGGTTGAACATTTTTGCGGCTGCGCCGGCAGTTTAATGACCTTTCTTCGCAGTTATTCCGCAGGAATTATTCAACCTAATCGCGTATATAGCGATATAGAAGCTGCAGGCATGTTAAAACTCACCCCTCAAGAAATAAGAAGGCTGGCGATGGAAGGAGTCTTGCGGGGAGTGGTTTTATCCGACGGTTCAGCTAGGTTCCTAGGTTCCGGGTTGATAGAAAGTTTAAAACCTTGTCTAGGCAATGGAGAATTTGATTTTTCTGACAATTTGTTAAACAAACCAGGAAGGGACGGGGAAATTTACGGAGAATAAATATAATACAGTTGCTTATGATGTATTAATAGAGGACTAATTCTTGTACCTTGACAATAAAATAAGGCCCAAAATCCCGAGATTGGCGATTAAGTGGTGATAATGGTTGCGAGGCTATTAGACAAAATGTTGGCAAAAAATGGATGAGATTATTGCGAGGTTGGCGAAAACCTCTAAAAGAGGGATTGCGAGACTAGGACTGGAGATCTACGGTGAATTAATACCCCGATTGAAAAAGGGGACTGCAACGGGTTAAACGTTGCTCCCATGATTTTCCTTCCATCGAATTAATACCCCGATTGAAAAAGGGGACTGCAACCCAAAATTGGTGCCGGTAATGGTTACCGAACTGCCAACTAAATTCATACCCCGATTGAAAAAGGGGACAAATGGCTTATGGCCTGGAGGGAAAATGTTGGAAAATTTGGATAATGGGAATCTTTGTATGCCTATGGAATTCCGATTGCCAGCCAACATTTTACTATTAATTGGCGTACTTGACCGGAACATTCCACTTTGATTTCTAGACTCTTAGACTCTGAAGGCAAGGGAACCATAATCTGGTCGGGAAAAGCGCTCAAAGTTAACTTAGTAAAGGTTCTCTGTAGAATTTTTTTTGTTTTAGTTAAAATTAGTTCAACTTTTATGCGAAAATAAGAATTTTCATCTTCTAATTCTAGCTTATTGAAGTTTAACCATAAGTATGCTTGTGAGTACTTATGGTTAAATGCACAACGCTTATTAACCCGAGAAGTGCCTTCTTTTAAGCCGGTCTTTAAAGTTTTTTCCGCCAACAGGAATTCTGGTCCTTTTCGAGGAAAAAGCTGGAATAACTGACTATAAAGTTTGGGAAGATGTTTATTACTGTATTGCGGTAATAAATTGGCAATTTCAGATAGCTTCTCAACATTCATCTCTTGATAAGAATAATACTGTTCGGCAATGCGAAAAGCTAAGACCATGTTTAGAGAATGCTCTTTATCCTTTTTTAGTGAGATATTTATCCCTTCTGGAATTGGAAAAAAGGTCTTGTTGGTATTTCGTCTAAAGTTAAATATATCCAGGATGTTCGTTATTGATATTAATTCTGAGTCTTCTATATTCGAAACGTTTATAAAGCCCCAAGTCTGCAATTGTTTTAAATGGGGCAATAAAACCAGTTTCCAAAAATTAAGATTATTAGGATGATTAAGTTTTTCGAGCAACTCCTGAGGATGAATGGTTACCGATGTATTATTTGTGAAATACTCCATTAATTGGGTAAATAACTTAAAGAGAACAATGCGCCGTCGGCGGCAATTATAACCATTCAAACTCCCAATTATTTTTTTGAAAAATAAAAACCATGGTCCGCCTTCGGCTTCGGGATTGGCGAAATCTTTTGGGATTAATATGAAATTTTCAGGCTCATTCTCGCTGGATGAATCACATGAAGGGCAATCGTATTTCTTTTGAATTTCACTACAAAATGCTTCCAGGTAAGTGTCGTTTACTTTTTTTAATCTCTCGCCGATTTTTATATTTTGCACGATCTGCTTGATGTTTTTTATTGAAATAGGATATTTTTTTTGATAATAAATAAGATGAACGGTAAACCAAAAACTTTCATTGCATTCATCGGCAAGAAGCAATTCACGAGGAAATTTATAAGAATTATTTTCGGTTAAACTATGGTAATTCATACTTCACCCTCTATTGCTATCTTTGACTATTTTAAAATTAGTCCTTCTGAACCTAAAGAGTTTTACCCCCTTGTTTTTTTGGTTTAAGTAAATTATGATTTAATTATCAAGAGAGACTTTCGCCGTGTATGTCTTTTGATACAGCCCAGACTACTGGGCGACTAAAGCGAGAGAAAGTAGTGGCAATGCCGCAGCTTCCTGGCAGCGAAACGGCGAGGGCGGCCATAGGGCCGCCCTTTATTTTCTCGAATATTTCATTCAGCCTTAGGCAGGAAATTGTCATGAAGATGTCCAAGAATATATATGTTAAGGGAGGGCAGCTTGGCTTTTACGGTTCACGAATTTTGCTTGGGTCTGCAATTACCTGGCAATTATTATGTTCCCAAGGACATTTATCTGGGAGCGGTCTTTCGTGACCGCTTGGGATATTTGCTTAAAAAGAGATTTTGCAGTTTAAATGATAATCGGCCAGGTGATTGCTGGAATGGTTGCCCGCGTTCTGCCGATTGCCCAGTCGTGAAATTTTTTAAAACACTTCCGGAGAACTACAGCCAACCGTATGCTTTTGCTTTTCCCATGATTAAAGAAAATCAATCTTCAGTATTGCCGGTTTCTTTTAGGGTTTATGATGGCAATAACGGATTGGCTCAAGAGCTATATGGCCATCTCTGGGAAGCCCTAGTGGCCGGGGAAAAAATAGGGTTGTTTAAACAGGAAGATCCGTACAAGGTGTTTCCCGTAGAAGAAAATAATCGGGAAATTTTGGCCCATAACTGGCAAACAGCTCTGCACCTCACTAAAAATATATCGGAGGACTGCGTGGCGTTGAGTTTTGTTACTCCTTTTCGCCTGAAGGAAAAAGGTGGAGTTTGCCATCAACTGACAGGAGAAAAATTTTTATTGGCGCTGCTTAACCGGCAGGGGAGGTTGTCCCGTAATTGGGCTGGAGAAAATTTGCCGGTTGATTTTAAAGAATTAAAAGCAAGTGCTAAAGATATTACGGCCGATTTTGAGCTACGCTGGGGAAGTGTTGGGCAACGAGGAACGAAAAAGCATTTAGGACACAGTATATGCTTTTCCGGTTACCATGGGAAAGTAACCTTAAGGGGAAATTTAACTCCTTGGAAACCCCTGCTGTTCTTGGGACAATGGACTCACATCGGCCGGGAAACGGTTTTCGGAATGGGAAGGTATAAAATAATCATGGAGGATTCGATATGAAAAATATTCAGTGTGACAATTTGACATTGCTAGTGGGTAGCAATCCTTTGCCAAATTATATAAGTACGGCAATGATGAGGCCGACAAAGCTTTTGTATCTTTTATATACTGAAGAAAATGAGAATAATAAGGGAACAAGAAAAATAATGGAGCGTCTTAAAAATGTTTTAGAAGATAATGTTATTGTTACAAAAGCGCAAATTAAGCCCTTGGCGATTTCTCCCAATCGGGGGTGGAAGTTAATGGATGAGCTTCGTGAGCATAATTGCCCTTGCGAAAAGAATGATTATTTAAATTATACTGGCGGCACAAAAGCTATGTCAGCTTACAGTGTGCTAAATTTGGTTAAAAGGAAAACGCCTGATTATAGTTTTGAAAATTTATGTTATTTGGATGATCAAAGCAACAATTTGATTATTGATAATAAATTAGAACTTTCTATTGCCGAATATTTTGACCAAGGATTAATCCCTTGGAAAGAAGACTTGCTATTTAAATTACACTTTGATTCAAATGATTATAGATTATTAACAACTGAAGAAAAAGATAAATTGCCCAAAAACGAATTCGAGGAGCAAATAAAAAAAGTTGTTCGTAATATTCAAGAAAAAACATATCCTTTTGCTAAATTTTACCCGAACTATAAAATCAAGAAGACAGATAGGAAGCGTCAAGATTATTGTGAAATTGATTCCGTCATTGTTATACAAGGAAGGATTTATTTTATATCAATGTATGAGCCAAAAGATAGGACAAGAATTGAAACGAAAGACGGAAACATCAAAAATAAAATTTGGGAAATATTTTATTGGTCAAAATTTCTTGGGGGGGACTTAGCTAGAGCATCATTTATCACCAGTTTTGACGATGTATCCCATATTTTGAAAGATCAAATTCCTCATGATTGGCAGAATTTTATTATTATTAATTGGCTTAATAAAAACGAATCATTATTGGAAAGAAAATTATTGGAATGGTTTAAAAAATAAAAAATTATTGGAGGGATTATGCCTGTTTTAACTATGGTTGATATTTTAGGGATACAAGATTATATCTTTACTTCTAATCGATTAAAAGATATCGCCGGGGCTTCGCATCAGCTTAAAACAATTTTTGATGTTTTGCCTGGACCTCCCCCTCAAAATGTTTTATTAAAGGATGGGGGGAATTTAATTGTCGAATTTTCTAATGAAATGGAGGCCAAAAATTTTGCCGAAAATTTTTCCTCAATAATTATTAGAAATATTCCGGGTTTGGAAGTTATAATTAGTCATAAATCATACATAACTAATGGTTTATCACAAGCTCTTAAAGAAATTATCATGGAAAATGGTAGAGATAAAACAAGAAGACTGCCAAATATCCCTTTGTTTGGGCTTGGAATTAATGAAATATGCCAGGAAACTGGATTACCGGCTCACAAGATAATTATTGAAAATGAACAGGTTGAGTTTATCAATGAAGGAATCTTCAAACGCAGAGAAGTTTTGGCAGAAATAAAACAAGGTAAAAGAAGAGATCCTTGGCAAGGCTATTTATCGCAGAAATTCCCAGGGAATAAAATTGCGGCATTCCCCTTGGAAATTGATGATCTAGGTCGCAGCTTTGGGGAGATGAGCATGGTTGCTGTAGTTCACCTGGATGCGAATTCCTTAGGAGAAAATTTAAATAAATTTATGCAGCGTTGTCAAGCTCAAAATCTTAAGGATGAAGAATTTGCTCAAAAGTATAAAGAAGTTTCTAATAATCTAAAAACAGCTGGAGAGAATGCCTTAAATTCAATGATGGAGTTGATATGCAATAATATTGACTATGATGAAGAGAATGATCGGTATTTCCTTAAAATGCTTGATCCAAAAGGATTTGAATTAAAAAGCGATAGTTATAGTTTCTTTTTGCCAATGCGTCCAGTTGTTTTGGGTGGGGATGATTTAACATTTATTTGCGATGCCAGAATCGCTTTTGATTTAACAGCGACAGCTTTAAGATCGTTGGAAACAATTATAATAGATGGGTTGGAGAATATAACTGCAGGGGCCGGGATTGCAATCGGCCGCTATCATACTCCATTTTTTTGTTTAAATGATAAAGCATATGAATTGGCCGAAAATTCGAAAATTAAATCTGAAAGAAAGAGAAGCTCATTAGATTGGCTTATGGACATAAATACAGCTAGTCCAAGTTTGCAATTCATTCGTAATAGAGAATATACTTATCAAGGAAAAAGTTTAACTCAGAAACCATATTTACTAGGTAACGATGAGGGAGAATGGAATTGGTTATCATACAAGATTTTAATGAGAATGCAAGATGATGAATCTTGGGGGAAAGCTCGCAATCAACTTAAAAAACTTATGCCGTTATTCCGTCGAGCCTTACATGAACCACTGCTAAAAAAATTGGAGCAAGCTAATTTAAATCTTGAAAAGCAGCATGGTACTTATAATTATTTATTAGATGCTCTTGAAATATTAGATTTATATATTCCTTTAGTACCTCAAAAACAGGAGGATAAATTAAATGAAACAACCACAACATCTATTAATTAGACTTCTTTCAGACTCCCATTTTGGTATGGGAGCGGGAACCGCAGGGTTGGTTGACCGGGAAATAGATCATGATGAGTATGGAATGCCGATAATTAATGGGAAAAGTATTCATGGTTTACTTAAAGATAGTTGGTTGACAATGCATAAGCATTTTCCCGAATTAATATCAGCTGCTAAGCGCATACTGGGTGAACCGAAATTACATCAAGATTCGGCGATCTTACATATAAGCAATGCTACCTTACCCCTAGAAATATCAAAAATTATAAAAACCGCGATTTTGCGCAAAGATCATCCTTTAACTCCAGATATGATATTGGATGTATTTACTGATATTCGCATTCAAACCTCTCAAAATCGGGAAAATGGAGCACCTGCGAAAGAAACTTTACATTCGATACGGGTTTTAACCCGAGGAATAATTTTGCGATCCGAGTTGAATTGGTTAGTTATTCCTAATTCGGATGATATAAAAGTCCTGTCATTAATGCTTTTAGGAACTCGCCATGCTGGTTTAGAACGTAATCGTGGTTTAGGATTGGTTGAATTAAGTTTAGATGGAAATCTTGATGAAACCATCAGGGCGACGGAGGTGTCAAATGCAAACTAAATATTATCAATATATACTAAGTTTGACAGAACCTGCCTTGCTGACACAACAAGGAGGTAATCCAAATAGCGCTGAGAGCAATAATTTTATTTGTGGGGCAGCTATTCGAGGTCTGCTGGCTGGAAAACTTGGGCAAAATCATCCTGATTTTAAAGAATTAATTTTGTCAGGAAATATTACGTTCCTAAATGCTTATCCAGTATATGCAAAAGAACGCTCTTTACCGATTCATCAAACTTGGAAGAGGTATAAAAAAAATGAAGAGTTTGAAAATTTAGCATTGTATTCCGGTGAACGAAAAAACGGGCAACTTGATTGGCCCGAGAAATCAATGAAAAATTTAGGCTCTAATTTCGTTGCATTTGGCGAATATCTTGTTAATTTAAAATTTATCAGCAAGCTACATCATCAAAGAAATCGCATAAAAGGTCGGGCAACCAAAGAGATAGGGGCAATTTTTTCTTATAAATCGTTAGCTGCGAATCAGAGCTTCTCTGGTATATTTGTGATTAACGATAAAGACCCTGAAGTTATAATGAATAAAATTGTCGAAGCTTTAAAAGAACCTTTGCTATTCGGGCGTTCCCGCTTGGCTGGCTATGGAGGGAATGCTAAAATAGAATGGAAGGGTGAGATTGTAAATGAGAACGGCACTAATTTTCCTGAGATAAAAAAGGATCAGGAATTTTGCTTGGTTTTAACTTCTGATTATGTTGGAAGAAATCAAGTTACAGGACAAATTGACCCTACCACTTTATTGGAAGAGGTAAACCTAGTTTTTAAGGGAAAAGCTCAAATCAAAAGATATTATTGGAATTTCGGCTTAGCTGGCGGATATAACAGTAAATGGAAATTATCATTGTCTCAAACCAGTACTTTAAAAGCTGGTTCTGTAGTAATACTTACAGCAATAGGCGATTTATCAAGTGATGATTTAAATAAATTGGTTGCATCTGGATTGGGGGAACGAAGAATTGATGGCTTTGGCCGATTTATTATTTCTAGTATTAGTGCTGCACCTGAATATGATGAAGGTTTAGATAAATTGATTGAAGAGGAAGATGTAAAGTCTATAAGTATCTTAGCAAATGATATCCAATTGAAATTATTGATGAAAGCTTTGGATTATGAAATAAAAAATAAAGCTTCCTCGGTTGCCGGAGAGTTCCATGAAATTCCATCCCGTAGTTTACTTGGACGTTTACGAGTACCCCTTCGAAGTGGTAAGTTAGATACTTTACAGGAGTGGCTGAATAATAAGAGATTGCGCCAACCGGCTTGGGGCAAATTGGATGCTTGCAGAATCGGAAAACGAAATTTAATTGAATGGTTAAAAGAGGCTATGGTTGATCCTAGCCATGTTCTTGATTTGGCTGCTATCCCACAAAACAACTATCTGGTTACTGATAAAGATGCCACAGACATGTTGCAACAACCAGTAATTTACGAATGGATTAAATTGAAATTCATAGACAGTGTTTTAGCAGAATTATCTAATTTAAAGAAAAATCAAGAAATGGCAGGGGGAAGATTATAATGGGTAATACAGATACGATAAGAGATATTGAAAACAACATCCGAGAGATTTCTGCTCGTTGGGCAATTTGGGGGGAATTAAGTCTAACCAGTGCTATCCATCTAGGACGTGGAGATGGTGATATTGTTGATATGGAATTAATTCATGATAAAATCTCCGGATATCCACTTTTAACCGGAGCCACTCAAGCAGGTGCTTTACGCAGCTATTTATTGGATTGTTTAAAAGGCTATCGAGTAGAAGAAGAGAAGGGCAGCAAAGTAAGCCAATTGTTTGGTGGGACTAGGTGTGATGACCAGGGGGGCCAAAGTCCTTTGATAGTTTATGATAGTATTGGCGCTTTTTCCGAAGCCGAAATTAGAGATGGGGTTCGTTTGGATAGTAAAACTGGTTTGGCTGATAATAAAGCCAAGTATGATTTTGAAGTCTGGCCAAAGGGTACAATTTTCCCCCTTCGTTTTGATCTCTTAATTTCAAAAAAGGAAAAGGAAGATGAATTATTACGACTTTTATGTTTAGCATTAGCTGGTTTGGAAAATGGTGAAATTTTATTGGGGGCAAAAAAAAGCCGTGGTTTAGGTGCCTGCCGGGTTATTAAATGGCGAGCAATGCGTTATGACTTGACTATTGCTAAGGGCTGGCTTAATTGGCTTAAATCACCAGTTTCACCGCTTCATCTGCTTTATGCACCAGATCACTTAGAAATAAAAAATGCGATTAAACATTTATACCCAAGCTTTACAAAGCCAACGATAGAAGACAAGCGGTCGTCTTTTAAGGCTGAGGTAGAGCTAAATTTGCAAGGTGGTATTTTAATCCGCTCAGCTGGAACCAGAGTCGATGACCCGGACCATAGCCATTTAACCTCAGCAGGAGAACCGATCATATCCGGTACTTCTCTGGCCGGAGCCATGAGAGCTAGGGCATTACGAATCACTAAATTATTCAAAAAAGAAGATCTGGTGGAAAAATTATTTGGGCCCAAATCACAACATCTTAAAAATCCCTATGCTTCCCGTTTGATTGTTTCAGAATCGGTAATACAAGATTCGAAGCCTATCAGGCTTAATCGAGTTAAAATTGATCGTTTTACCGGTGGAACCGTGGATGGTGCACTATTTGATGAACAGCCAGCATATGGGGGAACGGCAAAAGTTACTTTTACCATTATTGAACCAAAAGATGAAGAAATTGGGTTAATTCTGCTCTTAATTAAGGATTTAATCACCGGAGATATGACGGTCGGCGGAACTTCTGGCGTGGGGCGCGGGGTTTTTAAAGGGGAGTTTAAAGAACTCGTTCTCAATAAAGAAAGTTTTGATCCAACTATACCCGAAGGGCGGAAGATCTTAAATGAATTTGTTACTGCATTCTCCAGTAAAGGAGGCAACTAATGAACGGAATTTTGGGAGCGGCAATTCAGCCTTGTGATAATTGTGAAGAAATAATTGCCGATTTATCTAGAGCCAATGGCGATTACAACTATATGCTGGCTTATTGTTATGACGGCGTATGCTGGGGAAACTGTCAAAATGGCAATTGGAACTTGGGGCATGATGCTTTTCCGATGGCGGATTTTTGTCCTAAACCAACCAAGCAAAATTTAATGGAAATGAGAATTTTTGGACTGAAGCAAGAAATTCTAATTTGGAGGGTGGATGGCGGCTTTAAGGGGCGAATTTTGACAGATAATGATAAACTGCTCGATAACAAACCGATTCCCGACCATCTAAAACCATTGCCTGAAGAAAGACTCTTGCTGGGAACAGACGTTCTAGAGGTTAAAAAAGATTTTTCCTGGGTGATGGGGAGAACAGGTTCTCAGCAAATTGTACCTATAGCAATTTCATCGGGGCCCAATTCTGTAATTAATTCTATGGGTACTCGAAAAATGATTTTGGAATTAAGACATTATTTCCAAGCCGATCCCAATACCGGAGCCTTAAGAATAGCCGCCAGCCGTCTGATAAATGTAAAGGAGGTATGAAAATGTTACCCAAACATGAAAACCCGACTAATTTACATAGAACAACTACTGCCCCCTATAATTTTATACCCTTGCCTGATCAAATATTTGATATTTCCAATGGGATTGAGGTTGAAACAAAGGAGGGTAAGAAAAAAATTCAACCGTGGGAACACCAAGATGAATTTATTGATGGAACTTTAAGCGGTTGGCTGGACTTAACCATCACTACCGAAACCCCCACATATATTCGTTGCGGACTATCTGAGGAAGATGATCAAAAACAAAGAGAATTGGAAAGCAAAGGAGAAGGTGCAAAAAAAGGTAAGAGTATTGCTGCCAGTCATCATTTTTTCAACCACGGAAATGTCAATAATTCAGTGATTCCAGGCAGCAGCATCCGAGGTATGGTAAGAAGTTTGGTGGAGATTTTAGCCTTTGGAAAAATGAATTTTGTAAATGACCAGCAACAGTTGGTTTATCGTGCAGTGGGAGATATGACTAGTCTTGGTCAAAATTATCGGAGAGAATTCTCTGGAAATGGCACTATTCCTACTGGCTATAGTTACAATCTTTTTGAATATCCACTAGATTCTATCAAAGGCGGTTATTTATTTTATGATAATCATGATCAAGTATGGAAAATACAACCAGCAAAAGAATATCCCAATGGAATTGCTCACAAAGAAAGCTTTGTGCATATTGAGTATCATTTATCTGGCCTTAACGGAAAAAATCTACAGTATGACAAAATTTATGGTTCGGGAGATATAAAAGAAGTTTATGTAATTCCACCAACAAGAATTGATAGGCCAACTTCCAATGATAGGGGGATTCATATCAATATTGCAATTACTTCCCCAGTAGCCCCTACAATACCAGGTTCTGTAAAAGCCTATTTAATCCGTAGTGGTCATATGGGGGGAAGAATTAATAAGCATATGCATTGTGCCATATATGAACCAGATTTCGCAATGCCTCCAAATTTAATTGCAATAGAGGTTTGGAAGCTTTATGAGCAAGACCGTGGGTTTCATAGGGGGTTAAATACAAGAAAATTAGGTCAGGACGAACCTACTATAAACATAGCGGGTAGAACCCTATGGCCTTGTTTTTATATGTTAGATAGTGGCGGCAGAATAAAATTTTTTGGCCCAACTATGATGTTCCGTATTCCCTATGAACATCAAATTTTAGAATTTATTCCCCAAGAGAAGAAACTTGATTTAGCCGAAATCATTTTCGGCAGAGTTAAAGAAAAAATAGCCGGTAACCAAGACGAATTGCCGGATATTAAAGGACGGGTGTTTTTTGAAGATGCGGTTTGTGATCCAGTAGCCCCCTTCTTTAATGAAAATGACGGAAGAAAAATTCCCCAAATTCTTGGTCAGCCCAAATCGACATCTTTTCAACTTTATTTAGTTCAACCGGACGTCGCAAATAATACTCCAGCGGCTAATAAAAAAAGAACTTTACATAATTGGGGGCATCCTTTGGAAACATCGCATAGTTACCAATTTAAAGACAACCAAGATAATTTATTAGGCGCAAGTAAAGGTACTATTATCCGAGGCTATAAGTTATATTGGCATAAGAATAGTAATGATGATGTAATTTGGGCAGAACCACAAAACGCTAGATTTGAAATTGACAGTGAAGGGAATTATTTTATTTATAAGATCGAACAAGATCAACGTAAATATTTGACTCAATACACCATTATTCGGCCAGTTCAAAAAGGCACAACATTTATTAGTAAAATTCGCTTTAAAAATCTTACCCATCTAGAGTTTGGATCCTTATTGGCAGCGATGGAGCTTAATGGCTCTAACAATATTCGCCACCATTTAGGTATGGGTAAGCCCTTAGGAATGGGTACGGTAAAGATTGAAACAAAAAAATATTTAATAGACCCCCATGTGCGTTATGAATTATTTTATCGCGATGGAAAATTAAACGAAGGATTTATGGAAGACGCTAAGAGGGATATTGAGGTAAAAAAAGCTAGTGAAATTTTTTCTAAAACATTGACGAAGCATTTTATTAAAGTAGATAAATCGGCCAATGCGCTTCAAACACAAAATCAGCCTAAGCCCGCTAAGAGCGTAATGGCGCAAAAAATGTCTGCTTTTCTTGAATCCAATAGTCAACCAGCCAAAGAATTAGATTATTGGGAAATTCCAAGAATCGCCTCTTTACTAACAATGATGAAATGGCCCGGCCCTAGTATCAATAAAACTCGTTATAAAACTTTTGAAGGAGATGACCGGGAGTGCTGGAGAGAACGGAAAGTACTCCCTACCCCTGAGGCAGTTGAATGTTATAATGCATAATCCAGCTTTAATTATCACCGTCGGTACCGGGCGAAATCGGATTGATATTGCCGGGGCGATATTAAAATCAATTAAGCACTATCAGCCTCAATTGATTTATTTCATCGTAAGCGAAGTTAGTTTACAAGAAACTATGCCGATCATTTTTCCTGAAATTGCGGGAATTCCTCACCAGCTCCATACCTTGAAAAATTATGATTACGACGATTTGCAAGTGGTTTATCATGAATGTCTGGGTGTTATTGAGGCTCTGAAAAGTAAAAACTATCAGGTAATTGTAGACTTTACTTCTGGAACTAAGGCAATGTCGGCAGGTCTTGCCGTGGCGGCAGTTTCCAATGAAGTAGAACATTTAAACTATATTATCGGTGAGCGTGATTCTGGCGGCAGGGTTTTACCCGACACAGAAAAAATACTAGAAGTTAATCTCAATCTTCCAGTTGCAGATCGCTACATAGATATGGCTAAGGCCTATTTTGATCAAAAGCAATTTTTAGCTTCCGAGCAAGCTTGTATAAACGCTCAAGAAAGAGCCTGGAATAAACAATCAGATCAATATCAGAAAGCAGAACTAATTTCGCTTGTTTCAAAGGCATATTTTGCTTGGGATCAATTTCACTTAATTAAAGCGATAGAGCTTCTGATGGGAGTAATCGGCCGTTGTGATGTCCTACCAATACTATTACCATCTACTTTTCAAGAACAAATAAGAAAAAATGCAGTTTTTTTAAAAAGGGAAGTTTGTTATAATTATTCTCATCAGAAGGTAGCTGACTTGCTTGAGAATGCCAGACGTAGACAATATGAGGGTAAGTATGAGGATGCGGTTGCCCGTGGTTATCGATTAATTGAGTATCTTGCCCAAATGACTTTATGGCAAAAATATGGAATTGACACCAATGATGTTGATGTATTAAAACTACCATCTAAAGTTTCTTCAAAATATCGTTGGAAAAATGGAGTTGAGCAGGGAAAGAAAATACGTCTTCCATTGTATCAAGCATATGATTTGTTATTTGAATTAGATGACCAATTTGGTGCTTTATTTATTGAAGCTGCAGATTCCAGTACTCTGCTTGCGATGAGAAACCATTCGATTTTAGCGCACGGTTTTGAACCAGTTAGCGAAAATAATTGTGAGGGCTTTTTGCAATATGCCTATAAATTAGCGGAAATAATTTTGCCTGAAATCGAATCACTTTGCCAAGAAGCTCGTTTCCCAGAATTTATTGCTTTAAGATAATGATAGTGGCTGTATTATTCCAAATAACCGAAAATCTATTATGCCCAGCGTGCTCATTTCTCCTGTATCTTTAATCGGCCCTAGAATGATTCGATGAAAAGTTGTTTTCGTATACTTTCATTCCAAGAATAACTCATCGTGGGACATAAATCCGACTAAGACTTTTAATATTCTTTAGACACAAACTGGACACGGAATATAAATACAATCATATTTAACGCCATTCCGTGGTTTCCAATTCGCCTGATAGATGCTCCAATGGAAAATTTAAAATTAAGCAAATAAATTTGTAGCATTCTGAAGTATCTGCCTAGACAGACGAATTCTTATTCTGTAAACAAGTTCAATTGAGGATTTTTTTCTTGAATAAAGGATGACACTTGCTTAACCCATTCACGGCCAAGCTTAATTGATTCTTTTGCTTCTGTTGGAGAAATCGGTACTCCCGGATTGTAGGTAAATTCATTTCTTGTTTTTCTCATACCATCAAGTCGGTTTACTAATTTTTTAAATTCTTCTCCCAAAACAATGCCGGCAAAATCTATCACGGTTTTATGTTGAGAGCCATCGATTGGACGGTATCCTTGTGAAAACATTAATGCTCTTGCCGTTCTTAACATCGCTAGATAAGCAGAATTGTATGCCGTTTCTTCATCAATTTCTAAATTGGCCTTGGCGACAATTAGGTCTTTGTGAGCTCGCTCTATGTGTTTTATTACCTGGTCGAAACCAATTTCTTCTTTCTTCGCCAATTTTTTATCAATTAATTCCTCGATTCGTTTATTTATAAGCATGAATTATCTCCTATAAGAAAAATCTTCGGTTGTTTTTTTAGATTTAATATGAAGCTGTCTTGTTTGACTATTTTTTCATCCCAATCGGCTCTTCCATAGTGATGATAGTTAATTTCTCTTTGCAAGAGCTTCTCCTGTTCACGAATAATCTCGCTTAGGTGATCGGAATCTACTTCACCGATAATAAAAAGGTCAATATCTGAAAGTTTATGTTCTTCGCCTTTAGCAAAAGAGCCAAAAATAAAGGCGCAAATAATTCCGTTAAGCGGTTCGAGAGCTTCTTTTAAGCCGCCTTCAACGCCCATGGTTTTTGCCACAATGCTTTTTAATTCCGAATAAAGAGGATGCTGTTTATTGAGCTGATAAAACAAAATATTGCCAATTTTTTCAGTTTGAAAAAGACCGTCTCTACTTAATCGTTTAAATTCTGCGGAAATATTTCCTGCCGAATAACCTATTCGACGCTCCAATTGTCGGACATAGTATTTTTCGTCTGGATTGGTAAAAAGTAGAGTTAATAGCTTACGGCGAAGATTTGATTTTAGATTTAAAATATCCATAATGATTTCATCCAATGTTCCATTACTATAAAACAATTGTACCTAATTATTAAAACAACGTCAATATGGAAAATCTTACTATTAAAAAGAGGCGATGTTTTATAATAATTGTTGCTTTTGAAAATTTTACGTATTGGTTCATTGACATTTTTTCGATTTTCCCTTTATACTGAAATTGACATTATGTTGAATAGTAAAAGTCTACCAATAGAATTAAACGACCAGACCCGCAAAAAACTCGAAGAACTGATTGACACCAGTCATATCACCCTTATGGGAGTTTTTGGCTCTTTTGCCCATGGGCAAGCCAGGCCCAAAAGCGATCTGGATTTGCTGATTAAATTTAAAAAAGGTTGGGAAACCGGCTTGTTGGATTTTATTCGCTTGCAGTTCAAATTAGGGAAAATTTTCAAAAGAAAAGTCGACTTGGTAACCGTTGCGGCTTTAAGCCCCTATATAAAAAATCAGGTACTCGCAGATCTTAAAGTCATCTATGAAAAATAATTTAACTTATCTTTACCATATAAGGGACGCGATAAAAGCCATAGAAACTTAGAATTGATCAAAAAATATTTTTCTCTGATTTAATGGTGCAAAGCGCAGTTGTCCGGCAAATTGAAGTAATCGGAGAAGCCGCAAAAAATATCAGCCGGGATATAAGAGCACATCACCCAGAAGTTCCTTGGAAAGAAATTACTGCCATGAGAAATATTTTGATTCACGAATATTTTCAAGTGGATTTAAGCATTCTCTGGAAATCAGCTACTGAAGATATTCCCAACTTAAAATCCCAGATTCAAAGAATTATTAAAAATTTGGAAGCATAAAAACAACTTTTTTTATTGTTGGGCATTATGTTAATCGGTACGGGGCCAGTTATACCCAGAATGCAACTCAGGGAACTACTCGGGAAATGTCAGCCTTGCTTAAGGGGGATTTATATCTTACCAGGCGGCTGGGGAGAAGGCTGCGGGAAAATAAAATTTCCCTTGAGCCAAAGAGTGCCAGGTTTAATAATTAACTTATCGATTTTAACCGACAAGTTCCCCTTTTTTAAATCTACTAAATTATATAAGTTTATCAGCTCTTCTAAATTCAGCATCGTTCTTAAATCTACCAGCGGGTTAACCCAGCCTTCGGCCATCCCGAAAAAATTTTTAGACACGTTTATCGAGCTTAATTCAACGCTTTGCAGGCGAACTAAAACTCGGTTCCCGTTGTCCACGTAAACGCTTGCCAGCAAATCAACCGGCACTTTTGCAAATAAGACCGGGTAAACTCCCTTAACATAAATCTGATTTTCTCTTAATTCCAGGTGGGGATCCTCGATCGGAAAAGGTTTGGTACGATTTTTTAAGTAGTCGTTTAAATCCTGTTCCAGGAATAAGCAGGTAAAGGAACTTGTTTTAAGCCGCTCGATTTTTTTTGTTTTAAAGTTTACTTTAACCTCGATTACATTAAGCTCCAGGTTTTGAATAACCGGGTTTTCTTTAATTTCTACTCGCTTGCCGATAACTTTAAGCTGCTCGATTTTGCCTTGTATAAGCTGGAACAGCGGGCTGTGAATCTCCACCTGATACTTTTCGGCTTTTCCGAGTAGAGAGGGGAGTTCTTTTTCGATTTGGCTGGCCGCCCTACTTTTAATCAGAGCCGGCAAAAACAGCACGCATAAGATAATTATAACAATGAAAATAGTCAGGACAGCCGGTATGATTTTTTTCATTATTATATGTTTCTCCTTGCTTACTTCTTACCTGTCGTGAAGTTTAAACTTGAATCAATTAGAATTCTTGCGAATTTTGATTTTTACGGCGGTTTTTATTTTTGGGGAGCCGCTTGATAGTCTTTTAACTTTGCTTTGATTCTAGCGTTTAACCGGGATACCGCTTCGGGGAGGGGGGAATCGATCCGGCAGCCGGAAGCCATTTTATGCCCGCCGCCGCCGAACTCGGCCGCGATCTCGTTTACCGGAAAGCCGTGCGACCTCAAGCTGACATGCACTTCTCCAGGCTCGGCCTCTTTAAACAGCACCGCTACTTCAGCGCCCGCTACCCGATTAATGTCTTCCATTAAGTTTTGCGTATCGGAGCTTTTTACCCCGGAATTTTTCAGGGTTTCATTGGACAATGCGCTCCAAACCAGTTTTCCGTCCTCGGTTTTTTCTAAATCAACCAGAGAACGGCCGTATAATTTCATGAAATTAAAATCTTTTTCCCGAAAAATCCTGCGGGAAATTTCGCTGGAATTAATCTTGGTTTCCAAAAGCCGGCTGATGATTCGGTGAGTCTTGGGGCTTACGTTTCCGAACTGAAAGCTGCCGGTATCGCTGGAGATGGCGGTATAAATGCCGGTAGCCTCCCGCTGGTTAATTTCGCATCCCATTTTTTCCAGCAAATCATAGACCATTTCTCCTACCGCCGGAGCTTCGGTATTTACCCAGTTTAAATCTCCATAGCAGGTATTCCCCAAGTGGTGATCGATATTTACCACCTTATCGCCCAGCTTGGTTAAATCAACATTTTCTCCCGTTCGGCTGGGGACTCCGCATTCCAGGGCGATTACCACATCGGATTTTTGCTCGGGGAGTTTATTTTTAAGCAGGGAGAGGTTGGGCAGATAGCTGAAAATTTCAGGAACGTTATCTTGGGAATAAAGCTGGACTTTTTTCCCCATTCGGGTAAGAGCTTCGGCCAGGGCGGTCATGGAGCCGAGATCGTCCCCGTCAATGCTTAAATGGGCCAGAATTAGAAAGCTGTCTTTTTCTTGCAGCAACTTGGCGATGGCTTCAAAATCATTTCCGGCGGGTTTAGTGTCGGAGGCGGAGTTGATTTCGGAATTTTTAAGGGGATGGTTTTTATCTGAGGTTAAGCCGGCGAAATTGGCCAGTTTATTGAGATTGCGGAAAAATTTACTATCATTCTTTTCGCTTTGCAGGTATATATCCAAGCCTGAAAAAGCGGAGTTGATCTTATGGTTGAGTTTTTTGCCGATGGCTGTTTTGTCAGTTCTATTGAGCAAACCGTCCGGTCTTTTTAGTTGATGAGCCGATAAATTCCGAAGTTTCATCTTAAATCACCTCTAAGAATTATTTTAACAGAAGCTATTCTATAAAATGTTAAAATAAAGTTAACTTTTTTCAGAGATTTTGTGATTTTTACCAGTTTCACGTTGAGAAAAGTGTAATTTTTTCATGAATCATTTGACATCTGTCAAATGATAACATAAAATATTGGTAAATGACTAAGTATGAACATCGCGAAATTACCAAGGTGCTATTAGATGCCATAGATACTATGCCGGTTGTTGTTTTATCCGGAATGAGGCAGACCGGAAAAAGCACTTTGTTACTTAACCAACCTGAATTGAAAAATCGAAAATATCTTAATTTCGACGACTTCAATATTTTGGAGGCAGCTAAGCGCAATCCCGAAGCTTTACTTGATTCCGAACAGCCCATTACCATTGATGAAGCGCAAAAATATCCAGAAATACTGAATCTAATCAAACGGGAAGTAGACAAAAATCGTAAACCCGGACGATTTCTTTTGAGCGGGTCCGCTAATTTCTTGCTATTGAAAAGTATTTCGGAAAGCCTGGCTGGAAGAGCAGTTTATTATACGTTAACCCCATTTACTCGCCGGGAAATCAGTGCCGAGATTCATGATGAACCGGCATTAATTAAATTCATTAAAACTGGTAAATTTCCAATATTAAATTCTAAATCGATAGAATGGAGGGATGTCATAACCGGTGGAATGCCCTCTATTTGCTTAGGGGAAGTGAATAAACCAGAGATCTGGTTCAAAGGTTACGAACAGACCTACTTGGAAAGAGATATTCGCAATTTAAGCCAGGTCGCAGATTTAATTTCTTTCCGACAACTTTTGCAGCTAGTGGCGCTCAGAAACGGTCAAATCCTAAAGCAAAGTGAATTAGCTCGCGATGCTAAGCTTAATACGGTCACGGCTTCCAGATATCTTGCTTTGATGGAAGCATCCTTCATTTTAAAAAGATTTCCCCCTTATCTGGGGAATCGATCCAGTCGCTTGATAAAGTCTCCCAAAATTTACATCTCAGATTCGGGCCTTGCTTGCTATCTTACTGGCGTAAAGAGCTTAGAACAAAATGAACCGCTTCGAGGAGCAATGCTGGAAAATTATGTGGCTCAAAATCTGGAAGCACTCTTATCTGCACATTATCCAGAGGCAAGGCTTGCTTACTGGAACATTCAAGGCCGGTATGAAGTTGATTTCGTGATTGAAATCGGTAAAGAAACTTTTGCCATTGAAGTTAAAAGTGCAAGTCGTTTTCACGATCGCGATTTAACAGGCTTAAAAGCCTTTGTAGACAGCACTCCTGGATGCCGAGCAGCGATTCTTGGATACCAGGGTAGTGAAATTTTAAAATTAGAAAAAAAGATTTGGGCTGTGCCCCTTTCCTTACTGTTAAGTTGAGATTATAATAGGGTTTGGCTTTTGATTTTCTTACATAAACTTAAACTTTTCAAGAGATAAAGGGTATCCTTTTTTTAGTTAGAAATTTTTATTGGACAGCAATGATAAAAGAAGCATCGAAAAGATTTTTATTCTTAAGCCTCTATAAAGGGTTCTTGATCATCACCCTGGCAGTACTTGCTACCTCACTAATAAATGGGTGTAATCAAACGGCAGGCCAGCATATATCAACCATCATGCAACCGCGAAAGCCCGTCACCGTCGCCGATCCGCTAACCGGCGCACAAGTTAGTGAAAATATTGCCAACCGGCCTGTGGTTGGCGTAATGATTGAGAATCTTTACCCCGATGCTCGACCACAATCCGGTTTAAGTAAGGCCGGGGTGGTTTACGAAGCCTTAGCCGAAGGCGGGATCACCCGTTTTCTGGCTATATTCCAAGAACCGCTGCCTGCATTAATCGGCCCGGTGCGAAGCCTACGCCCGTACTATTTGCTTTGGGGATTAGAATACGATATTCCGGTTGCTCATGCCGGTGAGAGTCAGCCGGCATTAGCCCAAATCGGCCCATTAGGGTTAAAAAACATCGACGCTTTGGCTTACGACGGAATATACTTCTTTCGTACGAATGACCGCTTGGCGCCGCACAACTTATATACAAAGAGCACCGATCTTTCGGCATTGGTAACCAAGTTAGGTTGGGCGAATACTCCAACCTTCACGCCGGTAGTGCGCAAAGCCGAAACACCACTTACAACTGCAGTTTATACAAAAATCAAGATTAATTATGGCGGATCTGATTATAACGTGGAATGGCAATACGATCGAGTCAACAATAACTATAAGCGGGTTCAGGGCGGCCTGGCGCAAATTGACCGTAATACCGGGCTGCAAATTACGGCTAAAAATGTTGTGGTAGAATTTACCCCAACAGCTTATAACAGCCAGCCGAACGGCCTTCCGGAAACCGATATTGATTTGATTGGAACCGGCAAAGCTCTGGTATTTGAAGATGGAAATGTGATTACCGCCACATGGGAAAAATCCAGCGATAACGCTCAAACCCAATTATTAGATAGCGCCGGCACTCCGGTTAAATTTAATGTCGGCAATATCTGGTATGAAATTATCCCCAACGGAAACTCGGTTACTTACGACATCGCTCATTCAAAATCCAAGTAGCTATTTTTGAGGGGGACGCTCATCTTCCGGATCCCGGCAACAGGATTGTTATTAATTATATTGAAATAGAGTACCAGGATTAATTTAGTTCAATTTTTAATTGCGGGAGGCTTAAAAAGTGAGTATCAACAAAGTTTTAATCATTGGTTCGGGCACTATGGGTTATCAAATTGCTCTGCAATTTGCCATGCATGGTTTGGAGGTAAATCTTTACGACATTAAAGAAGAGGCCCTAAAAAAAGCCATGGATAATATTGGCGGGCTTGCAGAAAAACTAGTCCAGAACGGGTATCTGAAAGAAGACAAGCAGACCGTATTAAAGCGGATTACTCCCACCACCGAGAAGAATGTCGCGGTTAAGGATATAGACCTGATTAATGAATCGATTCTGGAAGATCCTGAAGTGAAAGGCAAGTTGTTTGCAGAGTTCGATAAACTATGTCCCCAGCATGTCATTTTCACTTCCAACACCTCTCAGCTTATTCCAGCAATGTTTGCCGAGAAAACCGGAAGGCCCGACCGGTTTTTAGCCTGGCATTTCGGAAACCCGGTATGGAAAGAATATCAGGTGGATGTAATGCCTCATTCGGGAACCGATCCCAAGGTTACCCAAGCGGTGATTGAGCTATCCAGAAAAATCTGGCAGATGCCGATTCTGTTTAAGAAAGAATTTAGCGGCTATATCCACAATCATCTTATGAAGGCTTATATGAAAGCGGCCATGGAAATCGTATTGAACGGCGTTGCCGATTATAAAGATGTTGATCGGGTATGGATCTTGAATGAAGGCAGCATGCCGCCTTTTGCCCGCATGGATCACATGAGTCTTGATACTTCATACCAGTCTGCCAAAGTAGCCGCCGAAATGACGGGAGATGAATTCGCCACCAAATTTGCCGCTTATCTCTACGACAATTTTGTCAGTAAGGGAAAAATGGGAATGAAATCCGGTGAAGGATTCTACAAATATCCCCATCCCGAATTTGAGCAGGAAGGTTTTGTGGAGAAGTATTTTGAGGTTTCGAATTAATCGCCGATTAATTCGACGGCAATAATTAGATAAAAAGCATTCTGCTATGAAAGTGATCGCTATCAATAAATCAATATGCCAAATTTTAATAATAATATAGATCTACATGCCATCGCTCGCAAAGCAATGGCTCAATACGGCTTTAAATTCGGGTTCCCAAAGTCGGTGACCCAAGAAGTTGAGGTCATTAGTGAGGAAGCTCTTATAACCGAGCACCGAAATGATTTTTTAGACTTGCGCTCTTTGCTCTGGTCATCGATCGATAATGCGGATTCGCTTGATTTGGATCAACTGGAATATTGTGAGCTCGGTTCAAACCAGGAGATCGCGGTTAAAGTGGCGATTGCCGATGTGGATTTGTTTGTTTCCAAGCAATCCCAGACCGATAAGTATGCGGCTCATAACGGCACTTCGGTTTACACGGGAATCGAGACCTTCCCGATGCTTCCGGAACGTCTGTCCAACGATCTGAGTTCATTGCGGGCCTCTCAAGACCGCCCGGCGGTTATTATTGAATATACCGTTCTTGCGGACGGAAGTATATCCAGGGGAAATATCTATAGAGCCCTGGTTTGTAACAAGGCAAAACTGATTTATGAAGAAATCGGCGCCTGGCTTGAAGGCAAAGGGGGTATCCCATCCTCAGTTGCTCAAATATCCGGTTTAGAAGAGCAGATTCGTTTGCAAGATACTGCCGCCCAACGCTTAAAGAGCTTTAGGATGGAGCATGGGGCTTTGGAATTGGGTACTATTGAAGTTAACCCCATCGTGCAAGAAGACCGGCTCATGGGCTTAGTTGCCCCAGTTCATAATCGGGCTAGATATATAATTGAAAATTTTATGATTGCCGCTAATGAAACGATGGTGAACTTTTTGAGAGAAGCGGGAATTCCCATGATTCAAAGAGTGGTACGCGTTCCTAAAGACTGGCCGGGGATCCGGGATGTAGCTGCGTCTTACCATGAAACTTTGCCCGTTGAACCAGATCAAATCGCGCTTTCGGAATTTCTGTTACGGCGCAAAGCTGCCGATCGGGAGCATTTCCCGGACTTGTCTTTAACTATCATTAAATTACTGGGCGCGGCTGAATATCTGGTGATATTGCCGGGAGAGATCTCTTATGGTCATTTCGGTCTTGCCGTTATTGATTATACCCATGCCACCGCCCCTAACCGTCGCTATGTGGATGTAATAATTCAGCGGCTGCTTAAGGCGAGCCTGGCCGGTCAAGTCAGTCCTTATACACTGAAAGAATTGAATGAAAATGCGGCTTGGTGTACCGACCGCGAAAAGTCGGCGAAAAAAGTAAAACGTTTTATGCTTAAAGCAGAGGCAGCGGTTTTGTTGGCAGATCGGTGCGGGGAAATTTTTACCGGCATCGTTACTGGAGCTTCCCCCAAGGGAACATATGTGCGAATTATTTCACCGCCGGTTGAAGGCCGGGTTGTCCGCGGCTGGGAGGGAATGACGGTTGGGCAAAAAGTTAGCGTCCGCCTGGTATCATCGGATCCTTATCAAGGCCATCTGGATTTCGAACGAGCCGGCAGTTAAATTTAATAATTATAAATCCGCTTCAAGGGCTTTGCGTATTACTTCACGAGGAGTGTTTACTGCAAATCCTCCATAAAAGAGCAAGTCTTTAAGCGTTTTACATGCCAGCTCATAAGAGAATTCAAACATCTCCTGCCCGTTCAAGGTCGGAATATGATTCTTTAGAAGGGTGAGATTCAGCTCCCGAACCCATTATCAATGCAATTGGCAAGAATGTCGCTTGGATGCACGCCGTCGGCAGCCGAGGATTGAGAAATTAACCACTCGATTATTAATCCTCAACCAGGTTAAACAGGTTTTTGTTGTCCCCCTAGAGAATTTGCTATTAAAGCATTTAGAGGTGAATAATTGATCAGAATTATCGATTGCGGAAGCCAGTTGACTCAAAACATCGCCCGAAGAATCAGCGAAAATGAAGTTTATCCGGATGTTGTTCCCCATAGCACTCCCTTGGAAAAAATCCTGGAGGGATCGCCAGAGGGGCTGATAATTTCTGGAGGGCAGTTCAGCGTTAATGACCCGGAGGCTCCTTTTTATACCCAGGAACTCCTTGAACTTAAGATTCCAGTCTTGGGGATTTGTTACGGAATGCAGTCCATGGCCTATCTGCTGGGGGGAAAAGTGGCCTCGGGCAGGGAGTATGGGAAAACCAGGATCACCGTACAAAGTCCTGTCGGTATATTTAAAGACCTTCCCCAAAACGAATTCGTGGTTTGGATGAGCCACGGGGATGCGGTGGATACTCCTCCCCCAGGTTTTGAAGTCACAGCCCGCTCGGAGAATGGTTATCCCGCCGCTATGCAAAAAGGCAACCTCTTTGCCGTGCAGTTTCACCCCGAAGTGGATCACACAGAATACGGACGGCAAATTTTGAAAAACTTCTTGGAATTGTGCGGAGCCAAAAAAGACTGGAATAAGAATGATTTTATTGAGAACTCGATTGCCGAGATTCGGCGTAGGGTAGGGGATAATAAAGTGGTGGGAGGCCTCTCGGGGGGAGTAGATTCATCAGCCGCCTCGGTTTTGCTGGCCCGGGCTTTGGGAGAAAATTACCTGCCGATTTTCGTAAATAACGGCTTACTGAGAAAAAATGAAGCCGAATGGGTGATTCAGAATCTCACTCCTTTTCTAAACAATTTAATTTACGTTGACGCTTCGGAACAATTCCTCAAGAAATTAGCGGGGGTCAGCAACCCGGATGAAAAACGCAAAATTATCGGCCACGAGTTTGTGGAAGTTTTTCAGCAAACCGCCTCCGGCTTTGAGGGGGTGGAATACCTGCTGCAAGGCACGCTTTATCCCGATGTGATTGAAAGCCTGCCGGTTTACGGCAAATCCTCCAAAATTAAGCGCCATCATAATGTAGGCGGTCTCCCCGCAAAGCTGGGGCTGAAACTGATTGAGCCGTTCCGCAATTTATTCAAGGATGAAGTCCGGGAAATCGGAGAAAAACTCGGCCTGCCCAAGGAAATCGTCTGGCGGCATCCCTTCCCCGGCCCTGGTCTTGCGGTAAGAATCATCGGCGAAGTAAATCCCGCAGCCCTGGACTTGCTTCGCGAGGCGGACAGTCGATTTATCGAGGAATTGAGGATCCGCGATCTTTATTATCAGATCAAGCAAGCCTTTGCGGTTTTAACCAATACCAGCTCTGTAGGAGTTATGGGAGACGAAGGCAATTATCAGTTCGTGGTGGGGCTGCGGGCGGTTACCACCAACGATTTTATGACCGCCGACTGGTATGATTTCAAGAAAGACGATTTAACCGCCATTGCCAACCGGATTATCAATGAAGTTCCGGGAGTAAACCGGGTGGTCTACGACATCACTCAAAAACCTCCGGGAACCATAGAATGGGAGTAAAATATGATGAGCAACGATAGTTTTTTTAAAGCTATGGAAGAACACGGCCTGGCGCTATCTTATGACGATGTCCAGTTGAAATCCGGAGGCACGGATGTGATGCCCAGTGAGGTTTCCCTGGAATCCAAATTTTCCCGCAATGTGGGGTTAAAAATCCCCATAGTTAGCGCGGCCATGGACACCGTTACCGAATACCGGCTGGCGGTGGAACTGGCCAAATTGGGCGGCATTGGGGTAATCCACCGCAGCCTGACCCCGGAAAAGCAGGCCGCCGAAGTAGCCCGGGTAAAATTTTATCTTAACGGCCGGATCGATAAACCGATTTGCCTGAAACCGGATCAGACCGTGGAGTCTGTGCTGGCGATGAAAGCCGACAAGGGATACCGGTTTAACAGTTTTCCGGTACTGGATTTCGAAGGCCGGGTGGTGGGAGTGGTAACCAACAACGATTTCGAATTCTGCGTGGATAATTCCCGGAAAATCGAAGAAATCATGAGCAAAGAGATAACCTTTGCCGATGCCGAAGTGAAAATTGAAGAGGCTTTCAAGCTCATGCTGGAGTCCAGAAAAAAAGTGCTCCCCCTGCTGGATAAGAATCAGCAACTGGCGGGCTTATATACTCTCAAGGATTTAAAAAGAATTATCCTGGGCGAGCAAAGCAGTTACAACCTTGATCCCAAGGGCAGGCTGCGAGTGGCTGCGGCGGTTGGAACCGGGCCTGATTCCGTGGTGCGCATCGAAGAACTGGTTAAAAAGCAGGTTGATGCCGTGGTCATTGATACCGCCCATGCCGACAGCAAGAATGTCTTAGAATTTCTTAAGGCCGTCAAGCAGCAATATCCTTGTCTGGATGTGGTAGCGGGAAATATTTCCGAGCCTGAGTCGGCCCAGCGGCTGTGCGAAGCCGGGGCTGACGGGATCAAAGTAGGACAGGGGCCTGGAGCTATCTGTACCACCCGGGTGGTGGCCGGAATCGGCTGCCCCCAGATCACGGCGGTTTATTCCTGCGCCAAGGTGGCCGGGCATTATAATATCCCCATCTGCGCCGACGGAGGTATTAAATATTCGGGAGATATCCCCAAGGCTCTTGGCTCGGGTGCCCACTCGGTTATGTTGGGCAGCCTGCTGGCCGGTACCGATGAATCGCCCGGAGAAAGAATTTTTAAAGATGGAAGACAATGGAAATTTTACCGTGGAATGGGCTCGCTGGGAGCCATGATGGACAACCGGGCCTGCCGGGAAAGATACGGGCAGAGCAGCCCCGAGGGTGAAACCGAGGGCCGCAAATTGGTGCCCGAAGGAGTCGAAGGGATGGTGCCTTATAAAGGCAAAGTTGAAGATGTGATTTTTCAGTATATCGGAGGCTTGAGAAGCGGGATGGGCTATGTGGGAGCCGCCAATATTGAAGAATTAAGGGAAAAAGCCAGATTTCACCGGGTAACTCAGGCGGGACAGAGAGAAGCTCATCCCCACGATATAGTGATTACTAAGGAAGCCCCGAATTATACGATTTAAGCTTCGGGAATAAATCTAAGATTGGATCTCGCCGGTTCTGAAACGTCTGCGAATTTCCCGGGTTTTTTCGTCAGAAGCGTTATACAAAAAACGATTGGCTTCCTCCAGCCATTCCAAACGCGTCTGGGGAGAAAGCTTAAGATACTCCCTGATTTGCTGATCGGTCAGAGTATAAGAAAATCCGCCTTTTTTGTGGTATGGTGAAGGAGCTTTCACGATTCCTCTTTTAAAATGATTTTTAGTTGCTTTAATGCTGTAATATCGGATAAATCCTGTTCTCTAGCCGAAATTTCCTTTAAAGCTATGAGATGCTCAATGGATAAAAGAGAAATATTAAAGCCCTTTGCCTTGATTACCTGGCGATGGGCATAAGCTTCTGCAAAATCAATAGGATTAGAAAGAAAAATATCCACTTCTTGAAAGGGCAGGTCAGGATTAACCACGGTGAACATCACCATATTCTTCTCTTTACGCCATTTTTCGCGATTTTCTGCATTAATAAAATCTTCCAATTTTACCGGAACTCTAGGTTTGTAACCGAGTTCTTTTAAAATAGACACTAATTTGTCAAGATTTTCTTTTTCCGGGCTTAACATAAGGTCCAGGTCGGCGGTCATTCTTGGAATTCCATAAAGATTTATGGCCATCCCCCCAACTACGAGGTATTTGACTTTGGCCGAATCTAGTTGAGAAAAGATATCTTCATAATACATTTATATTGCCATCTCCTACACTATAAATTAGTCGGCGGCGTTGGCTTTACCTTCCTTTCCAAAAGTCAACGCTTAATTTGTTCATTAATTGGTGGAAACCGTCTATTCTGGATACCATGGTTTTTTTGTCCTAAATCTAAAAGTAAGAAGCCAAATTTAAAGATTTATGATGCCTTCTCGAATGGCATATTTGGTTAGTTCGGGCAGGTTATATATGCCTAATTTGTCCATAATATGCGTTCGATGGGCTTCAACCGTCTTGGTGCTGACTTTGAGCTGGGAGGCGATTTCTTTGGTGGTTTTTCCTTCCACTAAAAATTGCAGTACCTCTTGTTCGCGCAGGGATATCAAGCTGGAGCTTGCGTTTTCGCATTTCATTGCGGTATCGATATAATCTTTCACTACGATATCGGTGATTTTGTCGCTGAGAAAAGTCTGGTTCAGCATGGCGGACTTGATGCATTGAATGACTTCTTCAAAAGCGCTTTCTTTTAAGAGATACCCAACGGCTCCAGCTTTTAAGGCTTCCAACACGAAACGTTTATCCGAATGCATGGATAAGATTATAACTTTAGTGTCGGGAGCATTGGCTAGAATTGTTTTCATTGCCTGCAAGCCGTTCATAACCGGCATGGAGATATCCAGGATCACGATTTGCGGGGAATGAATCGTAGCTAAATTGACGGCGCTTAAGCCATCACAGGCTTCTGCGATGACTTTCATTTCTTTGCGGCTCTCCAGCTGGATACGGAGGCCTTGGATAAAGACTTTATGATCGTCGGCGATCAGGATTTTAATTTCCATCTTTACTCATTTCCGGTTCGGAATTTAAGGGGAGTGAGAGAAAAATTTCAGCGCCTTTTCCAATTTGAGATTGAATTTCCATTTTGCCTCCCAGGCATCTTAGGCGCTCCTTGATACTGAAAAGACCAAAACCGCCCTGTTCGCCTTTGTAGGTTTCCAAGGCCCAGGTGTCAAAACCGACGCCGTTATCTTTTACGCGTAAGGAAATGCCCTGCGCTTCCCATTCGAGATAAACTTCAACAACCTTGATTTGGGAGTGCTTGGCTGCATTAATAACCAGTTCCCGCACGGCTTTGTAAATAACCATCAAGATATCGCTAGCGAGTTCCTGGGGCTTTCCGCTTACCTTAACTACTACCTGGAGATGATATTTATTCTCCGCCTGTTCGGCCAGCCACTCCAAAGTAGCTTCGAGTCCCAGTTCATAAAGAATGGGAGGGCTGATTTCAAAGGTAAGGGTTCTGGTATATTGGATGGTTTGCTCGAGAAGTTCGCGGATGGCGGAGATATTCCGGTCATAACCGCAAAAAATCGCATCCCCTTGGAGTTTGATTAATTTTGTCCTGATCAGAGCTAAGCCCTGCCCTATATGATCGTGCAAGTCGCAAGCGATACTGCGGCGTTCTCTTTCTTCGGTCAAGGATAATTCCAAGGCGAGTTTTCGGAGTTGTTCCTGGTATTTCTTCAGTTTTTCCTCTGCAGCTTCCCGTTCAATGAGCTCCCGGCTGAGCAGGTCATTAATTCTGATTAATAGTTCTTGGCTGGGTTTCTCCTCAGAGGCTGCTAGCTGCTTGATTTCTTCCATTAGAGAAACAATGATCCCACTAGGCGTATCTTTTGGATTTGTCATAATATTTTTATGATATTTACATTCCTGAATTTTTGTATAAAACTCAATTCTTAAACATTATATAGGATAATTTTGGAATAGGCTATAAGGCAACGCGAAGATCACAATTAGGATTTTCCTAATTGAATCTCGCCCCCCCGTCCGGTATTATATTTTTACTGACTCTAACAATTAAAATTAGGAGGTTGCTAGCGATTGCGCAAAAACATAATATTTCCCATTTTATTCTTCATCCTTGTCATTTTTCCAGCCATCGCTGTATTTGCTGATGAGCAAACCGAGAAAAAGCCTGTTGCTTCTAAAATTAAATCCAAATTTTACTTTCAGGGAAGTTACCTGAGCAATTTCAATAATCCGGAAAACGGCCGGAACGATTACCGGGTGTTTGATCAGAAGGATAATACTCTATCCATTGACCTGCTTGAAGCCTTGGTTTATCAGGAAGCCAATCAAGACAGCAACTTCGGATTCCGGCTAAAAGTTACCGGAGGAGAAACCGCCCGTTACATTCATGCCCGGGGGTTGGGTAAGCCCGGCGATGTGATTGATCTCACTGAAGCCAGTCTCAGTTATGCTTTTCCCGGTAGTGACGGGCGTTTTAAGGCAACGGTTGGGAAAATGTGCAGCTTCATTGGAGCAGAAGTCATCGAGGCGGTGGATGACCCCAACTATTCCCGCTCTTTTCTTTACGGTTATGCCGAGCCGATTACCCTTACCGGGGCCAAGCTGAGTTATGATTTAAGCAGCCGGGTTAATGCCTGCCTGCATTATGTAAACGGATGGGATACTTTCAACGGCAGCTATAAGTCCGGCACGGTAGGTTTGAACCTGAATGTTACCCATTCCGACAATTTCTGCAGCAGTTTTAATATTTTAAACGGCCCCGAGCAAAATAATAATACCTTCAACAACCTGTTTCTGTTTGATTGGGTGGGTACCATTAAAACGGGGGGGAATCTTACATTTTTGCTTAATTATGATTACGGCAAAGAGCAGCAGGCTTTAGCGGACGGCCTTAACGCCTCTTGGAGCGGTTTTGCCGCTATCGCTAAATATGACTTCACCAAGCGCTTTAGTTTTGCTTTGAGAGGCGAATATTTCAATGACCCCGAGGGATTCAGGACCGGCACCCCTCAGACTCTGAAAGAATTTACCCTTTCACCCCAGTTTAATATCGGTTCAAATACCGTATTGCGACCGGAATACCGTTATGACTGGTCGGATAAAAATTCTTTTAACCAGGGTCAAAACAAGTCGCAGGGCACATTGAGCTTAAATATCATGGTCACGTATTAAGATTTTATTAAAGGAGGTTTTATGAACGGTATAACCCAAATGTTCGACACCGGCAATACAGGCTTCATGTTGGTAGCCACCAGCCTGGTCATGCTGATGACTCCCGGGCTGGCATTTTTCTATGGCGGCCTGGTTGGAAGAAAAAATGTGCTGGCCATCATGATCCAGAGTTTTGTTTCCATGGGCTGGACTTCCGTACTCTGGTTTCTTTTCGGCTATTCGCTTTGTTTTTCCGGTGGTGAAGGACAAATTATTGGGGACTTTAAGATGGCTTTTCTCCACGGGGTGACGCCGTCTAGTGTACTGGCGGGCAACAATATCCCCCTCTTGGTTTTCATCGCTTACCAGATGATGTTTGCCATTATTACCCCGGCCTTAATCACCGGGGCTTTTACCAACCGGGTGAAGTTTGTGCCTTATTTTATATTTCTTACCGTTTGGCTTATCTTCGTATATTTCCCCTTCGTTCATATGGTATGGGGTAACGGTCTGCTGGCCAAATGGGGCGTGCTGGATTACGCCGGCGGAATAGTGGTACATGCTATTGCCGGTATGGCGGCTCTGGCCTCGGTGTTCTTTTTAGGCAAGCGGAGAGTTCCCGAAGTAGGGCCTCACAGTATACCATTGGTAGCCTTGGGTACCGGTTTGCTGTGGTTCGGCTGGTACGGATTTAACGCCGGCAGCCAGATGAAAGTTGACGGCATTACTGCTATTGCCTTCTTGAATACCGATACAGCGGCTTCCTTTGCAGCGATTACCTGGCTGGTGATGGCCTGGATATTCGAAAAGAAGCCGAAATTTTTGGGCCTACTCACCGGTTCCATCGCCGGATTAGCCACCATCACACCGGCTGCCGGTTATGTAAGCATACCGGTCGCGGTATTGATAGGGATCGTCTCGGGGATGGTCTGTTACGGAGCGATTACGCTAAAGAATAAGCTGCAATGGGATGACGCTCTTGATGTTTGGGGAGTTCACGGGGTTGGAGGAACGCTGGGAGTCATTATGCTGGGAATTTTTGCTTCTAAAATGATCAACCCGGCTGGAGCCGACGGCTGGTGGTTCGGCAATTCTTCATTTTTTCTCAAGCAAACCGTCGCCGTGGTTGGAGCCAGTATTTATGCTTTCGTCTTTTCATACGTAGCTTTAATGGTTATTAATAAATTTACCCCGATAAGAGTTACAGAGGAAGAAGAAAGTCTCGGCCTGGATGCTGCGTTGCATGGAGAAGAAGCTTACCTGGAATAGGATAAATTATCATACCGGGAGAAAAAAGTCGTTTCAAGTAATATTTGAGGCGATTTTTTTATATCCAAGCAGAAGTCTAAAAGGCTATATGAGAAGAAAATTAAATCCCGAGAATCGTTCCCGCAAAGAAGGCAATCGCTTGAGCAAAAAGAATAGAAATAGAAGATTTTAAGGGATTTTTTTAGCAGAGGATTCAAATGAGTAAAAGAGTTAAATTTATCTTTGTGGTGGGGGGAGTGATTTCCGGTCTGGGCAAGGGAATTACCGCAGCTTCTATCGGGCGGTTATTGCAAGACGGCGGCTGGAAAGTTTCCAACATCAAGATTGACGCCTATGTCAACGTGGATGCTGGCACCATGAATCCCACCGAGCACGGTGAAGTTTTCGTTACTGAGGACGGGCTGGAAACCGACCAGGATATCGGCAATTACGAAAGATTTTTGGGGCAAACCCTTTCCCGGGTTAATTACGCCACAACCGGCCAGATTTATAAGTCGGTGATCGAACGGGAAAGAAATCTTGGGTATGGCGGTAAATGCGTGGAAGTGGTACCCCACATCCCCCTGGAAACCATCAGCCGGATCAAACAAGTGGCGGAAAAAGACCGGGCTGAAATTGTGATCATTGAAATCGGCGGGACGGTGGGAGAATACCAGAATATTTTGTTCCTGGAGGCCGGGCGCATGATGAAGCTGGAAAATCCCCAGGATGTGATGTTTATCCTATTAAGCTATCTTCCGACCCCCAAAAACCTGGGCGAAATGAAAACTAAACCCACTCAGAACGCCGCCCGTGCTCTCAATGCCGCCGGAATTCAGGCGGATTTTATCCTGGGGAGAGCCGAAAAAACCTTAGATGAGCCTCGCAAGGAAAAAATTTCGATTTTATGTAACGTGGGCAGGGAAGATATTATTGCCGCCCCTGATGTGGCAAATATTTATCAAATTCCTCTGAATTTTAAAAAAGAAAAATTTGACCAGAAAATTCTCAAAAAATTCGGTTTAAAACCCAAACCTCAAGTTTCAAATGATTGGGAAAAATTAATAAATTCAACTCGAAAGCTAAAGAAGACCTTAAAAATCGGCATGGTGGGCAAATATTTTTCTTCGGGTAAATTCACATTCTCCGACTCCTACCACTCCGTGATAGAAGCCGTCAAACACGCGGCCTGGGCCAATCAAGCCAACCCGGAGATGGAATGGATCAATTCCGGCCTTTACGAAAAACATCCCGAGCAAATCGAGGAATTGGCAAAATACGATGCCATCATAGTACCTGGCGGTTTTGGATCCCGAGGAGTGCAAGGAATCCTCAGCGCCATCCGATTTGCCAGGGAAAGACAGATTCCTTATTTGGGGATTTGTTATGGAATGCAGCTTGCAGTGGTGGAGTTCGCCTGCAATGTTTGCGGCTTAAAGGATGCTCATACCACCGAGATTAATCATCAAACTTCTCATCCAGTCATTAGTTTATTAGATGAGCAAATTTGCCGCATTGAACAAAAATCCTATGGCGGAACCATGCGTTTAGGGGCTTATCCCTGCCGGGTCAAAGACAATACAGTGGCTCATATAGCTTATTCCGGAAAAATTTCTGGCGACTTGACCATTCAGGAGCGCCATCGCCATCGATATGAATTAAATAACCAATATCTGGCTGTCATGGAAAAGGCCGGTCTGGTGATTTCCGGGGTTTCCCCCGACGGGAAGCTGGTGGAAATCATTGAATTGCCTAAAGAGCAGCACCCGTTTTTTGTGGGAGCCCAGTTCCACCCGGAATTTAAATCTCAGCCCTTGGCTCCCCATCCGCTCTTTCGGGAATTACTGAAGACCGCCTGTCAAAGGCAAAAAAGCTCAAGGTAAAATTAGATTTTTCCCATCGCCAGCATAATCCCGTGAATAATACTCCAGGGGTGCGGGGGATCTCCGGGGATGAAGCAATCCACCGGCATGATATTGGGCACTCCATTTGCCTCGGCATAGCCTCCCCTGAATAAGCCACCGCTAATGGAGCTTACCCCAGCGGCGATAACGATTTTGGGTTCGGTCATGGCGTTATAGCAGCGACGCAATGGTTCCTGCATGGCTTTGCCCACCGGGCCGGTAACCAACAGGGCGTCGGCAAAGCGGGGAGACGCCACATAAAAGACCCCGAAGCGAGAAATATCGAAAATAGGATTGGAACTGGCAATCGCTTCCAAATCACAAGCATTGTCGCCGGTAGAAACTTCACGAATATGCAGGGAACGCAAAAAGGGCAAAGACCTCGTAATAACAGGCTTATTCGGTTTGGGCTGGTTGGTTAAAATCAAGTCTTCCCTGGCCAGAACCGCTGTTCGGGTAGAACGATCCTGAGTCAGGGTTTCGCTCGGACAATTCTGGTAACAAAGGCCGCAGCCCAGGCAAAGCCCTCGATCCAAAGTGATTTGGCGATCATTTATCGTGATGGCCCCCATCGGACAAATTTCCATGCAACGCCGGCATTGCATTCCCTGGCAGGGCGTCTGGCTTACCATGGGGAGACCCGAAGCTTCTTGGGGTAAATCGGGAAAAGATTCTGACTGGGTAACCAACCCTCGCTTTATGATTGACCATAATGGAATATTCATCTTATCGTTTCTTCCTATAAATCGCTGCCGCTATATGACAGGTTAAAACTTTTATTGCAGAGCGGGAAATCAGCCACCAGGTTTCCCCGCATCGCGATACCCAGTCCTTTCCAGTTATTAAAACTTGGGTCTTTGACGGCATAACGGGAAATTTTCCCTTGCGGGCTGGTAGTTATCCAGTGAATCAGCTCTCCCCGCCAGGCTTCCACGATACCTATACCCACTCTATCTCCCGGCAATTTATCCTCGAGCGGTTTAACCGCTATGGGGCCCTGGGGTAGCTTTTCCAGCAGATGAGCAATAATATCCAGGCTGCTTAAAATTTCTTCGGTCTTAATTTGCGCCCGGGCCAGAACATCTCCGGTCTCGCGGTGGGGGATGACAGCCGTATAAGCCGGATATAGCCCGTGAGCGAATGACGCGCGGGCATCATAATGGCTGGCGCTTGCTCGACCAGCCGGCCCGACGATCCCCAAATCTTTAGCCATTTTAGGAGTAAGATGACCTACCCCTTCCATCCGGTCGATTACCGCGGGATTTTCCAATAACAATGGGATAAGCTCTTTCATTTGCTGGGATAAATTACGAATACCTAATGCCAAAGACTGTCGTCCCGTTTCGGTTAAATCCCGGTTTACTCCGCCGGGCTTGATGTAATAACGTTGCCGCCGATTACCGCTAAGAGTTTGAGCCAGTGCCAACACTGCCCCACGTCCTTGGGAAAAAAGCCCCGCACCCGCACTATAACCGATATCTCCGGCCATCGCGCCCAAATCTCCAATGTGATTGGCCAGCCGCTCAATTTCCAGGGCCATAGTTCTTAAATATTGCGCTCTTGGGGGAGGGGTGATTTCTAACAAATTTTCCATTGCAATGGCATGAGCCAGAGCATGACCGGAGGCCGTGTCGCTGCTGGCGGATTCGGCTAGAAAGCGAGTATGGGGCCAAGGCATTTCGCTTAAGCGTTTTTCAATTCCCCGATGCTGGTAGCCCAGCCGGATATCCAGATGAACGATGATTTCTCCGACGCAACTAAAACGAAAATGCCCAGGCTCGATAATTCCGGCATGAATCGGGCCGACAGGGATCTCGTGAATTCCTTCTCCGACTACCTCGGTGAAAGCGAAAGGCTCCCGTTGCCCTAATCCGGTAGGGGAGAGGGGAGTAAAATCTGCGGGCCAAGCCTCGCTGTTTAAAATTAAAGTTTGCCAATGAGGATGCCCTTGGGCCCTAATCCCGAAAAAATCCCCAATAGCCCGTTCCGCCCGGTGAGCGGCCGGTATTTCAGCGGTGAGGGAGGGATAGGAAAGCTCTTTTCCACTGAGAGGTACGGTGATAATCAATCCCCCGCCTTCCTTAATGTTCAGCAATAAGACTTCTACTGCCGGATAGCCTTGGGGCAAGATCCGGGCTGTAAGATGTCCGAACCTCCAGTGTGGCTGCTGAAGTTTTCCTTTTACCATCAACAGCAGGTTCTCCGGGGTTTCTTGGATTTGATTAAATTTCTCTGGTAATAACATCTTTCTTTTATCGATTCACTAAATTAGTAAGCATATTCATTACCGATGGAGTTACGCTCACTCCCGCCAGCAGGGAAATCAACAACAGTGACATGGGGACAATCGCCCAGCCCCATACCGGAGCTGAACGCAGGGGATTAATTTTTTTACCGAATAAAACCTGCCCGATATGGGTGGAAATGGCAATAAAGGTAACGGTCAGCCCCACAATTACCATGATTGCGGCAAGCCATTCCTTGGCGGCGAAGGTTTTGCTGAGCAGTAGCCACTCGCTGATAAAAACTCCAAAAGGCGGGCTGCCGGCAATGGCAAAAGCCGCAACTGTAAGCAGAATCCCCCACAGCGGCACGGTTTTCAAGATCCCGCTCAATTTTGACAATAATTTGGTCCCGCTCAGGTAAAGAATATTGCCGGCCAGCAGAAAGAACGCTACCTTAACAATGCTGTGATTAAAAGCCTGCAAGATAAAAACCGGTCCCGAACCGATCCCGATGGCCAGAGTGAGTAACCCGATATGCTCAACGCTGGAATAGGCCAGCATTCGCTTTAAATCGTGCTGGGAAACTAGCATCAAGCTGGCGGCGATCACCGTAATGGCTCCTGCGGGCACCAATAGTTGGTGAACCAAGGCGGCCTGACTGGAAGCCAGCATGACTTGAGAAAGTCTCCAAATGGCTACCAAAGCGCAGTTAAGTAAAGCTCCCGAAAGTAAGGCCGAGACCGTGGAAGGAGCTTCGCTGTGGGCGTCCGGAAGCCAGTTGTGTAATGGAAAAATTCCCGCTTTGGTGCCGTAACCCAGCAAGCAAAAAACAAAGCCGAGCCTTAACAATCGGGGATCAAAAGCTTGGGCTTGTTTAATCATATGGTTGAAGATCATGGTTCCTCCCCCGGGGAGGCCATGCTGAGAAGCAAAAATCAGCATGGTGCCGAACAATGCGAAAGCAATACCTACACTGCAAAGCAGAAGATATTTCCAAGTGGCTTCCAAGGCACCCCGGCTGCGGTGATAATCGATCAGCGGGGCCGACATTAGAGTGGTAGCCTCGATCATTATCCATAGGTAGCCCAGGTGGGTAGCTAGGGGTACCGCATACATCGTTAAAATAAAGAGGGCCGAGAGGGTATAGAATAAGGTAAAACGCCGGTCGGTCATCCGGGGATTTTCCATGATTCTTTCCGCAGGCAGGATCATGGCCGCCTGAATCATTGAGGTTACAGCTACCAGGGTAGTAATGACGGTAAAGGCAGTCCCAATACCATCCATCACAAAGGGGCCATAGGCCAGCATTTCTCCCTTGGCGATTAAACTACAAAGCCATCCCACAATGGGAAGCTGGATTATCATTAAAACCGCCGCGATTTTAGGCAGCCAGCGGGCCGTACGCGGGACAAGCCCGAGCAGCGCGATAATCATAGGACATAAGGCAAGTAAAAGTAATTTATTCAATGTCGTAAGGTCCTCATCTTGGAAACATCAATATGCTCGAAGCTGCGATTAATGCGAAAGATCACCAGACCTGCAATCAATACCGCAATCAATACTTCAAAAATTGCCGCCATTTCTACCAGATGCGGCATGCCATGGGTTTGGGTCAGGCCGTAAAGAAAAATGCCGTTTTCCATAACCAGAAAGCCTACCACCTGGCTGATTGCAAGCCGGCGGGTAATCATCAGCAGCATTCCGATAAATAGAAGCGCTAGCGAAATTCCCGCGCAAATGGGATTTCCGGCCGATTGAACCGCAAATTGCGGGGTTAAAAAATATCCCGCCAATAAGGCCCCGAACCCCATCATTAAAGTGATGCCGGGGTTTAAAGTGACTCCGGTATCGCGTTGAATACCCATACGCTGGGACGACCACCCGAGAAAAAGCGGTATACCGATGGCTTTAAGTAAAAAAATCACCAGGGCAAGAATTAGAAAATGCTCGGCATGCTGCTGGATGCCTACCAGAACGCAAATCCCGGCAAATAAAGCGGTTTGGCAGGCCAGAGCCTGCAGTTGAGCTTTAAGACTGGTAATCCCGCACATCAGTACTGCCAATGTCGCGGAACCGGCCGCCAGTATTTCAATTAGTGAAAAATTCATATTTTATTCCTTGTCTTATTATTTCGGCCAAACGGCGATTAATGCCGCCAGCAAGCTTAACACCGTGCCGAAGGCCAAAAAGTTGGGCACGCTTCGCCATTTAAGCTTAACCATAACTCCTTCCGCCACCGCCACCAAAGCTCCTAATCCCAGCAGACCGGCAAGACTTATAATATAGCGAGGAAAAAGTTCAAGCTGATAGAAACCCGGGGCAATATGCATTAAGGTCTGCATGGCCAGCCCAAAAAATAAGCAGCTGCGGAGCGCCACCGCGTATTCGGTAAGGGCCAGATTGGGGCCGCTGTTTTCCAGAATCATAGCTTCGTGGACCATGGTCAACTCAAGGTGGGTAGTAGGGTCATCTACCGGAATGCGGGAAAGTTCAGCCAGGGCCAGAATTACCAGAGCTGCCCCCACCAGGCCTGCAATAAAAGGGTTGGAGGGATTGGAAAAGATGGTCAGTAAATCGGTACTTCCGTTACCTAGAGCCAAAGCCCCCAAGCCGATTATTAAGGCGGGTTCGGCCAGCATGGAGATGGTAGCTTCCCGGCTGGCTCCTATTCCTCCAAAGGCAGAGCCGGTATCCATGGCTGAGAGCATGGCGAAAAATTTCCCTAAAGACAAAAGATATATTATTAACAGAAAATTGGTGGCAGGTGCCCAGCTAGGAGGCAGAAGCGGCCCGGCCCACGGTACTAACAACACAGCAATAACAGCCACTCCTAATCCGATCAAGGGATTCCAAAGAAATACCCAGCTGGCGGTTTGGCTGATAGTTTCCGATTTGCGCAAGAATTTAGCCAAATCATAAAATGGTTGTAAAATCGGTGAGCCTATACGGTTTTGCATCAAAGCCTTAACTTTGCGAATTACTCCCATCAGCAACAGGGGGATGAAGATCAGGTTAATTAAGTTAAACAAGAGCAATAAATAGTTATTCATCGCAAGACTCCCACCCAGAGCAGCAGCCCCAAAACCAGCAATATGTAAATCAAATATTGATGAATGCTTCCGGCTTGCAAGCGCATCAGAAAAGTACCGGCGAACCGCTGAACCGCACTCAAGAAAGGTCTGTACAACTTGGTTTCAAGATACGCTTCATACATGGTTTCCGCATTAACCGCTTCGGGGAAATGGCGACGCTGGCGCCCTTTGGTGCTGATTTCTACCGCATAATGATAGATGGAACCGAAAATTCTGGAGATGGGCTGGGCAAAACTGGTAGCGGTATATTGAGTTCTGGGGCCCAATATACCAAAGCCGCAATCCCAGGTGTTATATTTTCGTCCGGGTTTTAAACTGACCAGGGTAAACCTCCAGGCGGCCAAAGCTCCGACTGTGGCAATCAAGAGCAGAGTTAAAATCGCAATTGGAATCGACCAGACATGACCGAGTTGCGAAGGGCTGCCGGTCATGGAAGTAATCGCACCCAGCGGGTTAATTAACAAGGGGACTGCGAGTCCCAATCCCAGGCAAAGTAGCGATAAAAATAATTGCGCCGCTACCATCCCGGAATTTCCTTCTTTGGCATGTTCTGCCTGGGGACTGCGAGGATTGCCTAGGAACGCTATGCTGACGGCCTTAACAAAACAAGCAATCGCCAGCACGCCGATTAAAGCCAAAATACCCATCAGCAGCAAGCCTCCCAGGCGGAAACCTAAAAGTGGGGCGCTCAAGGCCAAGTTGAAAAATCCTTGGTAAAGCATCCATTCGCTGGCAAAGCCATTCAGCGGGGGAAGGGCGCAAATAGCGGCGCTTCCGACAATAAATGCCCCAGCCGTCCAAGGCATTCGGCGAATTAACCCACCCATTTGCTCTATATCGCGCAAGTGGGTGCGGGCGTCAATTGCCCCTGCACCTAAAAAGAGCAGGCTCTTGAAAATTGCATGGTTAAGGGTATGAAATAAGGCGGCAGCCAGACCCAATTGGATCAATAACGGCTGGTTAAATAACGAGCCCAGCATGGAAATACCCAATCCCATCATAATGATGCCGATATTCTCCACGCTGTGATAAGCCAGCAAGCGTTTAAGATCATGCTGCAAGAGAGCGAAAATTACTCCCCAAAAAGCTGAAATTGCACCTAAAATCAAGATGATTTTCCCTAGGATTGGAACATTAATATGGGGGCCGATGATAAACAACCGAGCCATAGCATAAATAGCCGTTTTGATCATTACCCCGCTCATCAGGGCGGATACGGGAGCGGGAGCTGCCGGATGAGCGATGGGAAGCCACAGATGAAAAGGCCAGCACCCTGCTTTAGTAGCTAATCCGATGAAAATCAGCAGAGCGGGGCCCAGGGCCGAAAACCCGGAAATCCCCCAGTCGGAAAAATTCCAGCTGCCGGTAAGATAATGCATCCAGAGAAACCCGCCCATTAAAAAGGCTGTACCGATCCGAGTGGCTCCCAGGTATATGAAGGAAGCGTGACGGCTTTCCTTTTGTTCATGATTGGAGGCAACCAGAAAAAATGAGGACAAAGCCATCAATTCCCAGGCCACGATGAAAAATATGGCATTGGCGGCGAGAACCACTCCTGCCATGCTGATCATTAGTAAAGCCAGTCCAGCCCATACCAGCCCCAGAGAAACTTGTTTTTGCAAATGCAACAAATAGCCGGGAGCAAAAAGAGCAACCGGAATCCCGACCAGCCCTATAATTGCCAGAAACCAGCGGCTTAAGGGGTCGATCAGCATACTGAAACCGGCATCCCCCAGAAACCAGGGGAGGGGAATGGTAATGATTTCATTTTTACCCACTATGGCAGCCGTGAGCAGTAACATACTGCCCCCTAAGTTAAGGTAAGAAAATATATTTCCCGAATGACGGCGCAAGATAATACCCAAGACCATAGCCATCAGCCAGAAAAAAAAGGCAGCCCCGCAAATTGTGCAGAAGCCGCTCCAATGTTGAATTAGAAACATTTTGAGCATCTGAGCGAAAACGTGAAAATTAGTGATTTGATCTTAGCGGATTAATTGATCATCGTGTTTTCAGTTTATTTATTTCGATGCGAGTCTTAAAATTCCTTCTGTTAAATGAGCAGCAAGTTGTACGAGGTATATAAATTTGAGTCTTTGGAGGATAGACGTTCTTCGCCTGGAATATCCGCTTATGAATGAAAATAGGGAGAATCGTATAAACAACGACAATTACTATAAATTACAATCATCAGACAGTTCTCTGGATTTTGATCCGGAATTTTTATCTCCCGGGGATAAATTTCTTTACCGTATGATTTCCCGCTTATTGCTTTTTACTCATCCGGTGATTAACCGCGATCAACTATTACCCCGATTGGAAACATTCCTGACAAAAAATTCCCGTCGTTCCTCGTTTAAGATGAAAACCATAGCATTCTCTTCTCCTTTGCTTAGCGTAGTTATTCCTTGCTATAACTACGGTGTTTATCTGCCGGAAGCCCTGGAAAGTGTTTTTAATCAAACTTTCCAGAATTATGAAGTAATTATCGTCAACGATGGATCTGATGATGAACATACTATTAATTTATTGAAGCAATTGGAAACGGATTCCAGGCTGAAAGTTATACATCAAAAAAATCAAGGCATAGCTTCGGCCCGCAATCACGGCATAAGTATTGCCAGAGGAAAATATATTTGTTGTTTGGATGCGGATGATACTCTTGAACCGACATATTTTGAAAAAGCCATGGCCGTGCTGGAAAGTTGTCCTGAAGCCGGGTTGATTACTCCCTGGGTACAAAAATTCGGTAGTGAAAATGCTCTCTGGAAGACCGAGAATTTAGATTTACCCAGACTAATCAAGGAAAATCATATAGCGGTTTGTTCGGTTTTTCGGCGGGAGGGATGGGAAAAAGTAGGCGGGTATAAACCGGTCTATGGTTATGAGGATTGGGAACTATGGATTTCCTTGGCGGAAGCCGGGTATACCGGAAAATGCATTCCAGAGCCGTTATTCAATTATCGGCGTCACCCGGAAAGCACCTTGGATAAAGCAAATCGAGATAACTCGGCATTAACAAAACAGATTGTTAATTTACACCCCAAGCTTTATTCCAGAAAAAATTATCCTGAAAAAATAGCCGCCCGTAAAACAAAGCGTACGCTAATGGAAGACCCTTTCCTAAATATCAATATCATTTCCACCAAGAGTAAACCTAGAATTTTAGTTGCTTTACCCGGGCTTACGGTAGGCGGAGTAGAAAAATTGATGCTGAATATTATCGAGCAATTGAAAGATCATTTTGATTTTTCAATTGCCGCCAGCGAAAACAATCACTTAGAGTGGTACGACAAATTCTATGCTCTAACTCCAAAAATTTATCTACTGCCCAATTTTTTAGCTAAACGATATTGGGTGCCGTTTTTGCTCAATTTAACTCAAAGTCATCAAATCGACCTGGTTGTTTCTCAATCAAATTTCCATTGCCGAAATATAATGCCGCTTGCAGTTCAGGCTTCGCCTCACCTAAAACAAATCGTTATCATTCATAGTGATGAACAGAACGGTTGGCAAATAAGGGAAGGAATAAAGCAGGAACCCTATATCAATAAATATGTTGTCATCAGTCATATGCTGAAAGAGATTTTGGTCGGACGTTATTTGATTGATCCTGATAAAATTGAAGTAATTTATAATGGAATAGATATTGAGAACTTGTTTAATCCCAAAAATTACTCGTCTAAAATTGAGGTTAGAAAATGCCTAGGTTTACCCCAAGATGCTAAAATCGCCTCATTTATCGGCCGGTTGGGGGAAGAAAAGCGTCCTTTGGATGTGGCTGGAATCGCCCGCCATTTTAAGAATGATTCTGACTGGTTTTTCCTGATCGCAGGAGATGGAGATCAAAGAAAAAAATTGGAACTTGAACTAGCAGAAGGGCAGTTATCCAATGTAAAATTGTTTGGCTTTAGAGAAGATATTCCTGAGATTTTAACTGCCAGCGATCTTTTATTGGTTACCTCCGAAACCGAGGGATTGCCGTATTCGGCGATTGAAGCCTTGGCGATGGAGGTTCCGGTATTGGCATCAAAGGTAGGGGCTATGGAAGAAGTGGTTCAAGACGGGGTTAACGGTTTCTTAATTGAAGTCGGTGAGCAGGGGCTATTTATAGACAAGCTTAGATTGTTAGAGCAAAATCCCCCCTTATTGAACGAGTTGAGAAATCATTGTCGAGCCGGTGTGGAAAACTTTGAACTAAAAAAATCAATTTGCCAATATGAAGCTGTTTTTTCATCGTTACTAAAGCCTGAGCATCCAAAGCACAGAGAACTTATTCATGCAGGAAAAAATCTAATCCCGCATAAATAATTCCAGAGGGGAGATGTTATTTTTATTTGTAAGCCAAGAGATCTAGAGGCAGGCGATGAAGAAGGTTAAAGAGGGTTATTTCGCCGACCGATATTGGTATGATTGGTTACAGCATTTTTTATTGTTTTTGCATCCAGTAATTGACCGGGATAAAATTTTGGCGAGTCTGGCTTATAGAAAGGGGCAAGCAATCAGTCGTAATTATTTGGCATCGCTTACTCCTTTGAAGGAAAATATTGAGTCAACTCTTTCTTTAAGCCTGGTAATTACATGTTATAATTATGGCCAATATTTGCTGCAAATCCTGGAGAATGTAAAACAACAAACTTTTACCGATTTTGAAATTATCTTGGTTAATGATGGTTCCGATGATCTCCGGACATTGAATGTACTTTCTGATTTAAAACACAACCAGGATTTAAAGATCATCAATATACCCCATCAAGGGCCGGCGGGAGCAAAAAATAGCGGGATGGCCGTTGCCAAGGGACGCTATATTTGTTGTTTAGATGCCGATGACCTGCTTGAACCGACTTATTTCAAAAAAGCTATGCAAATTCTTGAAAACAGACCGGACCTTGATCTGGTATATTCCTGGGTGCAATGTTTCGGAGATAAAAATGAACTCCAGCAAAAAGCCGACCTGGATGTGAATAAAATAATTCATCACAACCAGGTCAGCCCGGGAGCAATATTAAGAAGGAGTTGTTGGGAGGAATCCGGCGGATACAAGCCTGAAATGAATTCAGGACTCGATGATTGGGAATTCTGGATTAATCTGGCTGAATTAGGGAAAAAAGGTTTTTGTCTGCCGGAGCCTTTATATTTACATCGAGAGCATTCGCAAAGTCTTACTGCCCGGATAAATAGAGAAAAGCGAGAAGCCGAGTTAAAGGCAATGATTAAACAACTTCACCCTGCTTTATTTTCATACCGGCAAGAAAATCAGCAGCAAATTTTAGTTCTGGCTCCAGAAAGTCTGGGAGATTTGATTCTTACCCTTCCCTTGCTTGACGGCTTAAGAGCCTATTATCCTCAAAGTCGGATTACCGTCATAGTATATCCCGGGAGTTCGCAAGTTCTGGAGCACCATCCGGTTCCCGATCAGCTATTGCTTTTTGATTTTTCATGGGATGGCAAAAAACGCCGGCAATTCTTGAAATCTTTAAAGCAAGTAACTTTTGATCTGTTGTTTTGCCTGCCGGCGGCGGTTAAATATTATCAGTTGGCCGGAAAACTCAATGCCCAAAAAAAGATTGGCTATTATTATCCCGTAATGTGGGTAGGAAATATAGTTAGCCGCTTGGTTTTGAATATCAGGGTTTGTTGTTCTGATAATCGGCATAAACCCGATCAACCTTTAAAGCACGAAATGAGTCAATATTTGGAATTGCTGAAAGTGTTGGGTTGGGAGACTTCTTGTTTGGAGTTGAATTTAAGTCTAAACCAGCAAGCCTTAGCTTGGGCCGAAACATTTCTGCAAGAGCGTCGATTTAATTCGACTCAATCGTTATTGGGAATTCAACTGGATTTCAAGTTGTTCTCCCAACCGAAGCAATGGCTGCAATTATGCGCAAATATTAAGCAGAACTTCCCTGAATTTGAGCTTTTGTTTTTTGCCTACCGGGAAAAAGAGCAAGGATTGGCTATTGAATTGCCTGAATCGGTGATTCAAGCCGAAAATTTAAATTTTGACCAATGGGCTGCTTTAATTAAAAGATGCAGAGTTCTTTTAAGTTTTGACGGAGGTGCGCTACATGTAGCATCAGCCTTAAAAGTTCCGGTTATTGCAGTTTTTCCCGAACGCAATTTTGCCTTCAACTCTGCAAAATGGTATCCTTGGGGAGTTCCTTACCGGATGATCGTAAAGTCTGGCAGCGAACCGGAAGAGCGTATTAACGCAAAAATTTTGACCGGCTTAAAAGAGTTAATCGAGGGTCAGTCTCATTGAATAAAGTCAAAGCTCAAAACTGGCTTTGGCTTTCGATGGCGGCATATACCCTGATTTTTTCTTATTTTTCCATAATGCGCCATCTTTCTTCAAAATTTGGCGATCCCGATCTTTCAATTTTCGGCCAGGCCTTTTATACTGCCTGGAAATGGGGCATGCCTTTTTTCAATACGTTTGAAGCCAATTCTCACTTTGCCCAGCACAATTCCCCGATTTTTTATCTATGGCTGCCGATTTACGCCCTTCACCCCGGTATTCCAATTCTGCTGGTTTTACAGAGCGCAGCCCTGGCTTTGGGAGCTTTGCCGGTTTTCTGGCTGGTCAAAGACCATTTGGGTGAAAAATCCGCACTTTATTTCGCTCTGCTTTACCTGCTTTATCATCCACTTCAGGGGATTAACTATGATCAGTTCAACGAACTTAGTTTTGCCGTGGCTCCCGCCATGTTTGCTTTATATTATTTTCTTAAACGCAAATATGCTCCCTTCTGGATTTTTTGGGTTCTGGCCTTGATCTGTAAAGAAGATTCCGGATTTGTAGGAGCTTTTTGGGGATTATATTGTCTTGGCTTGGGCGTCTGGAATAAATCCGAGCGCCGTCAACTATGGATTAACGGTTTGTTTTTGCTGCTAATCAGCGTTGCTTGGGCATACTCCTCAATTTATATCGTTATTCCCCACTTCAAAGTCGGCCACTGCTATGGATACCTGGCCGAGCGCTACGGTAACCTTGGCAATACCTTGCCGGAAGTTATCTTAACTATTATTTCCCGCCCGGTTTATATCATAAGGATTTTACTGGAGAAAGAACGCCTGTTTTATTTTCTCGAGATGTTTCTTCCGCTTGGTTTTATTTCGTTTTATTCTCCCGGGCTCTTGTTTATGACTATTCCGACTTTTGCCATAAATATGCTCTCCAATTACGGGATGCACAATACCGGCGGGCGCTATAGCGCTTTTATCATTCCGTTCATTTTCGGCTCGGCGATTCTGGCAATAGAAAAAATTGTGAATCAAAAACATACCCAGGAAGCTCAGCAAAAAAGTTCTCGCCGCCTTTTAATTTTGCTGTTTACCCTTACCATCTTATGCACTTTGTTGATCAACTGCACCCCATTAAGGATAGGCTTTAAAGTTCCCCGTATAACCTCACATCAAAAGCTCATTTTAAATTTAGTAAAAACTTTACCGCCCGAGGCTTCCATCTCCACCCAGGCAGATATTCTTCAGCACGTTTGCAACCGAATTCATGCTTATTCAGGCTATTATCCAGCCAGCGATTTCATTCTGGTGGATGAAACCTCAAAATGGTACGGAATGCATGCCGAATGGGATAAAAAACTCGGGGGAATTTTGGCTTCCGGGCATTATATTAAAATTTATGATCAGGATGGAATCAAACTTTACCGGATAAAGTATTATCGCCTATAGCTTGCGGCGAAGACGTCCAGCATCTTCCGGGCGGTTTTTTGCCAGGTAAATTCCCGCGCTTTGACCAGACCTTTTTGCCGTAACTCATTTCTTAATATCTGATCAGTTATACCCAAGGAAATTTTTTCTGCGATTTCCTGGGGATTAAGGGGGTTGAAATATAATGCCGCATCTCCTCCAATTTCGGAAAAGACCGAAGAGTCGGAGCAAACTACCGGTAGCCCGCAAGCCATAGCTTCCAGTAAGGGCAGGCCGAACCCTTCATAAAACGAAGGGAACACCAGCAAGCTGGCGGAACGATAAAGTTCCAGCAATATTAATTCGGAAACCTCTGGGAGCCAAAGAACTTGTTTCTCCAAATGATGTTGACTTATGAATTTGTGATATTTTAAAGGCATGGGGTTGCCGGTTCCGGCCAGGACCAATGATTCGTTAAACGCAACGGAATCTCTTAGCAATACAAAGGCTTTGAGCAGATTAAATAAATTTTTTCGGGGTTCATCCACTCCAACATGCAGCAGGAAATTAGTAGTTAATCCCAAAGATTTTTGCCACTCCGGTGGCTGATTAAGAACCATAGCATGAGGCTTAAATCTCTCATCTACTCCGCAATAAACTACTTGAATTTTTGATTCTGAAACATTTAAATATTTCATGGTTTCATTTTGAGTAAACCCGGAAATGGCAATAATTAAATCTGCTTTGAAAATCGCTTTACGAAAACGCTGTTCATCTTTATTCTGGTCCAAGCTGCGAAAAATGCTCCGGTATGGAAAGGCAAAGGGCGCAAGATCGTGAATGGTTAAAAATTTAACCCCTGATAGCGGTAAATGATCAATTCGATTCCAGGGATACCAAAAAGCCTCGACTTGGGTTTGAGGAATTACAGAATTTAACTTAATTTCAAAATTATCTCGAAATCCCCAGTCAGCCAATTGCTGGTTTAACGTTGCAATCTCTTTTTCATTCCGGCAGAATAGCAGGTAGAAATTACTCTGTTCGCTCAAAAAATGTCTAAGCAGGTTTCTAACATAACGCCCCATGCCTCGCTGATCGGCAAACCAGAAATTTAAATCGATCCCGATTTTCATATCCGGTATTCCCGGTTGGCATAAAGCATTTGCTTTATTTCTAAGCGAATGTTTGGTTGAGAGAGAGCCTGTAATTTGCGAAAAAATATTAATTGGCGATAATTCCAATATTTTAGAAAAATCGCCAGGCGATTTTTTGAAGTCTGTTGAGATTTAATTAATTCAGCAAATTTTAGGTAATTTTCACCATGCTGGATTTTTAATTTCTCAATAGCTCCCAGGGCGGCTTGGGGATGAGGGGCACGCAAGGGAAACTGTGTTCGACTGTCAGCATCCAGGAGGGTATTGGGATTGGCTTTCGCTAGAAAGGAAAAATTTCGATCTCCCATTTCCCGATACTGCTCCCATTTGGCCAGGATTTGAGAAGCCTCGGCAACATAACCGTAATGAAAATATAGATATGGCAGGGGAATGACCCGGCCGGATTTTCCCTCAAGTGTTTCATGAACCCGGCCTTCCCACCTCATTTCGGGCCGGAAGCGAACCAATAGATCATGTCTCCGTTCAAATCTGGCAAAATACTCAAATGACTGAATAAACAACAGCCAATAGCCGTCAATTCCTCCGATATCCGAATTCAAGCGAGGCAGTATTTTGCGAGTTAAGTTATAAATACCGGGAGTATGAACTTCATCAGCATCTAATTTTAAAATCCAAAGTTCTCCCGGTTTGGTGCCTAACCCCTTGAGATATTCCAGGCATACATTACGAGCTTGGGCGAAACCATTAAAATCGGAAGTGATAAGATGAATTTTGTTCGCTTTGAATAGTGAACTTTGGTTAACGGCCTCGAGGTTCTCCGGGTTTTCCCCGTTATCGTTAATTACCAGTATGTCAAGGCAATCCTTAACACTCTCCAAACTGGCAGACAGTAAAGGTTCCGGTCTTTTTCCCATAATGGTCAATCCGGCAATCATCACTCTCATATACCACTAAGGCTATGCCCTTTCCTGCCTTGCCGGGTCTGGGTTTTTTATGTTAAGCTGAAATGGTGAAAATTTTACTAGTTAACGATGTTTCGAGCATGATTGGAGGGGCGGAAAGCCATTTCCAAGCGCTAGGGAATTTGTTGCAAAATCGGGGACACGAAACAGCGTTTTATTACCCTGCGGAAATTGAGGGCTGGAGGAATAAAACTGCCCGATTACAGCAAATAATCGTCGAGTTTAAACCTCAAATTGTTCATCTTCACAGTCTGGATCACAAGCACTTGCAGTTATTTAAATTGTTCTCCGCCCACAACATACCGATGATTCAGACTTTACACGATCATCGAATGATTTGCCTTAGCGGATCGTTGTTCAGTAAGCACTTGTGCCGCTTGTGCAGAGGCGGCAAATATTACCGGTCGGCTTTGCAAGGCTGTGTTAATTGGCAGTTAGGCTGGAGTACTTATCTCTCCCGCACCGTGCTGAAAGAAAATCCCTATGCCCGGGTTAAATTATTTTTAACCCCCTCCAATTATCTTAAAAATGAATTGCGAGATTGGGGGGTGACTTCCAGGCTCGAGCATTTGGAGAATTTTATCAGGCTTTCCGATTATCGTGAAATTATCAACCCGGAATCAAAAGATCTAATTTTTTCCGGGCGGCTTTCACCATTAAAGGGAATTGATACTTTACTGGATGCAGTGAAGGGTTTACCCTATCACGTAAAGATCTTGGGGGATGGGGTTTTAAAGCCCAGGCTCGATGAATTAATTAAAACCGGGGATTATCAAAATATATCCCTGGTGGGCTTTAAAACCGGAGAAGCTTACCGCCAGGAATTAGCGGATTCTGCTTTAATGATTGTTCCGTCCCCTTGTCCGGAGAACAGTCCCCAGGTGATCGCCGAGGCAATGGCTCTGGGGTTGCCGGTGCTGGGAAGTAATTTGGGGGGTATCCCGGAATTGCTGGATGACGGTAAGGGTATGGTTTTTGAGCCAGGAGATTCAGCCGATTTAAGAGGAAAAATTATTACCTTGATGGAAAATCGGGAATTAAGATTAAAAATGAGTGGGTCATGCCGAACCTTTGCCGGAAATAATTTTTCGGAAGAAAAATACTATACCAAACTTTTAAGTTATTATCAGGCATTAGTTCAAAAATAGTAGAATATTTTGGAGATAGAAAAATGAAACATCTTAAGCCGGTAAAATTATTGTCCATGAGTTTACTTATGCTTCTGGCAATCGGTTGGATGACCGTTTTTTCCGCCCCTAGTGACGAGCAAATGCAAAAAAACGCCGACCCCATTATGGATAATATTTTATCCGCCATCAAGGCCGGCAATTATGATGATTATATTAAAGATTTCGATGCTCAAATGAAAAGCGCGGTGACTAAGGATAATTTTCAGCGAACTAATCAAGTGCTTAAAGCTTCCATCGGCATCTATCAGTCAAGGACTTTCGGAATGGTGATGGAAAAGGACCAATACCAGATAATAATTTGGAAAGGGCAATTCTCAAAACAAAAAGACGTTATGATCAAGCTGGTGCTTTCTCAAATTAATGGCAAATGGAAAGTTTCCGGGCTTTGGTTTGGTTAGGATTTATATTTTTTCAAGTTCTTCATTTCTGATCCAACCTTGAAATCCAGTCCGGATGCTGATTTCGCTCCAGTTATCCTGGTTGCTTAATACCAGCACCAGGCTTCCCCCCTGGAGTTTCCCAGAATTAGTGTAATCTCTGCCGGGTCCGGTGAATACTTCAGCCTCATCAGCCAAAACAATAGCGGCAGGAGTTTTGACTTGTTGATAAACCAGCAACCCGGAACTAATTCCCAAGATGAGCATGAAAAGTAAAAATATCCCGGCCATCCAGGCCATAATTTCTTTTTTAAATTTATAATAAATAAACAGCAAAATAAAAAATCCCCAGACCAGGAAAAGTAATGCCCATAAAAGTTCATTCAGGCTAAAGACGGTCAAAATCGAAGTAAAAATTCTCTCTCGGTGTTTGGAATTATCTCCTAGTTGTTCCTGAACAATTTCCATGTTCTTGCGTAGATCGGGATCCCGGGGGGTGATCCGGCAGGCGCGTTGAAAGTAAAGCAACGCCCGGCTCTTTGAGTTATTTTTCCATTCGGCGCACCCTGCGTTATACCATAATTCTGCATTATTCATCCCGCCTTGAGCCGCCAGTCGGTACAATTCTGCAGCCCTGTCCCATTGGCCTTTGCGATATGCATCGTTGCCCTTTTTAAAATCAACCAGAAAGTTATTGCCGCTTAAAGCAAAATTGCTCACAAAAAAAGCAAAAAGCAAGAATATCCAAATGATGAGCTTTTTCATTTCAATTCTTTTTCCAATCTTTCCAAAACTTTCATCCCTTTTTCTTTCCAGACCAGAACGGATTTTTCCGCCAATTGAGTAGGAGCGTAGCGAGCGCAATCTGCATTTTCATAAATTTCTTTAAGCAGCTTAGTGGTTTCTGACGCTACCCGATGTTCTTGCAGAAAATCCGTTAATTGTTCCAGGCTCATTCCTTCGCAAGTAAAGCTAAATTTATCCTGCAAATATTCATTTAAAATTTTGGAGATTGAAGGCAAGATTTGAGCTATTTCTTTACCGGCTTCAAGGCGGATTAATTTTCTTTTTGCGGTTTTATACGCTCCTGATCTTCGGTCACTTGATGCGGTTTGTCGGATCACCCTGCGCAGTAGATTGACCAAAATGAGAATCGCAAAAATCAGCCAGGGTAAAAACAACAAGGTTAAATAAAACCGGGAGTGATAAAGAGGAACATAGTCCCGTTCAGGCCGGACATGAATATAACGAATATCTTCCTTAAATTCCGGTTTGGGGTTTGCCGTAGAAGTTGCCGCATTATTGGGATGAATGGAATTTAAATTTCCCGGGCCGGGCTCAATTTTCAACTTTAAGGCCTTACTTTGAGTTCGAGAGTAGGTCTTGGTTTCCGGGTTAAAATAAGTAAAGCTAATTGGAGGAATGGTATAATTTCCGGCTTTTAGAGGTATCATCACGATCGAAAACTCTTTGCTCCCTTGAACAAAATTATTCGATTTGGAAAGGTTTAAAGAGTTTGCCGGCTCATAGAGTTTAAATTCGTCCAGAACCGGAAGTTTCGGACAGTTAACGGTTTTTAAGTTGCCTTGCCCGCTTACGCTGATTTTTAAGGTGACCGGGCTGTTTACTTCAGATTTGGACTTGTCTAGTGAGGCAGTAACCTGGTAACTGCCGACCGCCCCGGAAAAATCTGCCGGCTTATTTTCCGGCAAAGGGATGACCTTGATTTTTACTTCGTCGCTGGTTATTTCCCTGACCTGGCCCTGGGAAAAGAAATTTTTGAAAAAAGCATCATTAAAAGGATCGGAATTTTGAGGGGGCGGAGCCTGAATTTCACAACGCAGGGTTATGGGAGGAATGGTATAATCGCCGGGAGCGGTGGGGAAGAGTGCATAACTGCTTTCTTCCATATTGGCGTAACGTCCGTCCAGAGTGGTCTCAAAAGAAGTATAAGGCTTTAACTTTTCTGTAATGAAACCGGTAAAAGTTGGCTCGGCGAATTGAGGGCTGGATACCAGGTTAACCGTGCGATAAAAACGGAAGGTATAGATAACCTGTTGATCCACATAGACCGTGTGTTTATCAACTTGAGAGGTAGCCAGCAGAATTCTGCCTTTTCCCTGAGTATGGGGGGATTTCTCTTGAGTAGGTTTTATACCGGGGGGGGGAGCGGGGGCCGCAGAGCTCGAAAGAACTTTAATGGGAATGGGGGGGGTGAAATATTCTTTTCCTTGATATTCGACCTTGATTTCCCCGATGATGAAGTTTCCTGTTTTAAGCGGCACCAGTGTATAGTTATAAGAAAAAGAAGCCGACATTTTTCCGTTGACAATACTGATATTTTGCGATACTCCCGGTTGATAAACCCGAAAATTGGAGAGATCGGGAAGTTTAGGATTTAAGCCGCTGGTGATTCCTCCCCCAATGGTTATTTGGAGATTGACATTTTGCCCCAGGTATACCTCCGGGTTATCGATGGCGGCGGTAATAGTTATTTCGGAGGCCTGGAGCCAGCCTGTAATAATTAGAGCTAAGACCAGCAAGGCCAGGGTATATTTGCACTTCATTCCTACCAGTCCTCCTCGGTGCGAGGCTGCATTCTTATCCGGGTTTGCTGCCTGGCCTGGTTGGTTTTCTCTTTCTGGTTGAAATAACGCAGGATTCTTTCAGCTTCTTCCTTGCTCATTTCCGGTTTATTTTCTCTTGGCTGCTCGGGTTGTTTCTGCTTTTGCTGACCTTGCTTCTTCTGCTGTTGTTTGGTTGGTTGGTTTTGATTTTTATCGGATTTTTTCGGCTTTTGCTTCTTGTTTGAAGATTTTTGCTGGTTTTGTTTTGGCTGCTGATTCTTTTTATTTTGCTTTTGTTTTTTCAATAATTCCTGAATTATCTGAATATTATATTTAGCGTCCATATCTTGGGGATTGATTTCCAAGACATTGATATAATGAGTAAGCGCTTCCTCCAATTTTTGACTTTCAAAAGCCACATTCCCCAGGTTGTATTCGGCTTTGGCCCGAAGATTCTTGTTCCCCTGTTCCGAGGCCTTGCTAAGATTAATCCGAGCCTGCTCAGGTTTTTTCATTCTCATCTGGGTGGTGCCCAAGTTATACAAAGCCGTCTGGTCTTCGGGCCTGACTTTTAGAGCCAGCTCGTAGTCCAGGGCAGCTTTTTCAAATTTCCCCCTATTATAGTTATTAGCCCCGTTGAACATATCCCAATAATAATTGGACGCATGGGCCGGGAGACAAAACAAGCTAAGCCATAAACTCAAAAATAGCAATAATCTCTTCATCGAGAACTTATCTCCTTTTTCCTCTCCGGGAGCAACCCTTGAATTATTAGAAGAATCAGAGCAAAGAAGAGAGGAATCTGGTATCTTTCTTCATAAAGCCTCTGTATGCTGCTCTTTAATTCTTTTTTCCGGGCCTGGTCGATTTCAGCGGTTACTTGTTTCACCTCTATCAGTCCTTGAGTGGCATGGTAATAGGCTCCACCGGTTAATGCCGCGATTTGTTTTAACGTCTTATCATCCAATCTACTGATTACGGTTTGTCCATATTTATTTTTTCGGTAGCCGATCAAGTTGCCGGAATCGTCATATAATGGAATAGGTTCTCCGGTTGGCGAACCTATTCCGATGACATCTATCACCACTCCGGCTTTTTTAGCTTCCTGGGCGGCTCCAATGGGGTCGCTGTTATGATCTTCTCCATCGGTTAACAAAACTAATCTACGATACCCAAGACTTTCGGGAGGGAAAGATTTTACCGCCAGGCGAATGGCGTCACCAATTGCGGTACCGGGTACCGGGACCAGCGAGCTGTTAATTTGTTCTAAAAAGAGTTTAGCGGCCGAAGCATCCACGGTCAAAGGGCAAAATAAATAGGGAATTCCACTAAAACCGATGATCCCCACCCGGTTGCCCTCCAAAGCGTCTATCAGGCTGGCCAGGGCTTCCTTGGCTATCGCTAGACGGGATGGTTTCATGTCACGGGCTTCCATGCTGAAAGACGTATCCAGGGCGATAATTACATCAGTCCCTTTCTGGTTGACTTGCTGTGTTTTTTCTCCCCATTGGGGGCCGAGCATAGCTAAAATGAGTAGTAAAATTCCGGCCAAAAGCAATACTTCACGTAATTTACGGATTCTCAAATCATAAGAATCCAACAGTTTTGGCAAAATCGGAAGGTCGGCGAAATCTTGAAGTTTTTTTCTACCCTGGGTAAAGGAAAAGATTACCAGCAATACCAACAGCGGCCAGCCTGCCAATAACCACCAATTTTCCGGATGTCCCAGGTGCATTAAAAACCTCCTTGATTGTTACGGTAATTCTTTAAGCCAGCTGCGTCTTAAAATTATTTCCAGCAGCAGCAATATCAGACCCGGCCAGAGAAAGAACGGATAAAGTTCCTTATATTGGGAAAATTGCCGGGTTTTTATTTCATATTTTTCCAAGGCGTTAATCTGCTCATAAATATCTGCCAATTGCTGATTATCCTGAGCCCTGAAATAAAGACCGTTGGTAGTTTTGGCGATTTGCTCAAGAGTAGTTTCGTCCAGCGGTTCACCCTGCACGATTTGTACATTGCCGAAAATATCCTGCACCGGATAGGGGACTTCACCTTCGGTACCTACCCCAATAGTATAAATTTTAATCCCAAGGGCCTTGGCCAGCTTAGCGGAAGCATCGGGACTCAATTCTCCGGCATTATTGCGGCCATCGGTTAATAAAATTATGATCCTGCTTTTGCCGTGAGCTTTTTGCAGCCGGTTGACGCAAGTAGCCAGAGCGTCACCGATTGCCGTCCCATCGGACTGAGTTTCTCCGAATTTTACCGTGGCCAGCAAATTCAACAAAGCATTATGATCGGTTGTGAGCGGGCATTTGGTCAGAGGAATCCCGGAAAAAACTACCAAACCGATCCGGTCATTAGGCCGGGCCTTGATAAAGGCATCGCTTACCACCTTGGCGGCTTCCAGGCGGTCGGGTTTAAAATCCAGCGCCTGCATGCTGGGAGAAGTGTCCAGGCAAATCATGATATCGATTCCGCGGCTGGTAATTTCCTTGAATGTCTTTCCCGCTTGAGGCCGGGCCAGGGCTAAAATCAACAAAATTAACCCCAGAACCCAAAAAACAAAGGGAATGTGGGGAAACAGCCGGCTGGTGGCCGGCCGGCCTTTTTTCACCAGGGCAAGATCCGAGAACAGCAAAGCTCCCAGATGAGACCCGCCCTTAGCGGTGTATTGCCAAATCACTACCGGAACGAGCAGCAATAACAGCAAAAACAGGGGACTGGCCCAATGATTTATCATCATTCAGCATCCCCCTTGGTTGTAATTTCCAGGGGTTCGGTGATCCGAACCATTTGCCTGGTATATTCCAGATCCTCCCGAGCCCTCGCCTGGTCAGGAATGTGTTTGGCAAATTTTACCAGGTCGGCCAGGGAAAGCACCTCTCCGGTTAAATTAATTGCTTCAGTTTTAAGATGATGATTTCGCATCTCCCTAATGACTTCCCAAGTGGTTTGTTCCAGGGCGTTTAATTTAAAACGTCCCTCCAGGTATTCTCTTAAAATGCCCGAAAGTTTTGAATAATAATCCTTCCAAAGCCTCTGAGATGGAAGGTTGGCTTTTTCCAACTCCATGATTTTAGAAAGGGCCAATTCATGAGGAGGAATGATTCTCTGTAAAGCTGCTTGTTGCTTTTGTTTAAACAATTTTAACAGAGCCACAACCAGAAACGCTACAATTATAAGCAGGATAAGTCCGGCCAAATAATACCAGAAAGGAAAGCCAACTTTGGTAATATCTTTGGGGCTCCTTACCGTTTCTGGTTTATCACCAGATTTAGCGGGAACTTTGATAACTTCAACCATGATCTTTTCGGCTTTCGCATAGATGGTCTTGCCGTTTTTATCCGAATAGGCTACCTGGGGATCCGGAATTTCAAACTTACCCAATTCATAAGCAGTCAACTGGAAAACATACTGAATGATTTTTCGCCCTTCTTTGTCTGGTTGGGGAACCATGACATAATCCCTGACTTTAAAAGGTTCAAATTTAAAACTTTCCGGAGCGGGAGGGGTAAATTTGTTTTGCGGCTGATATTCCAAAGTTAAAATATATTTGATCGGATCTCCCAAATAAATTTTAGTTTTATCAGCCACCGCTGAAAGCCGAACCTCGGCCGAGGCCAGGGCAGCCAAAACCAGCAATAAACAGGCTATACTTAAGATTAATTTTCTACTCATTGTTTCATTCTGAGGGCGCGTTTCTTGAAAAAAGCCGCCAGCTTGCGGATATAGTCTTCATCGGTTGCCAAAGAAATATAATCCACCCTGGCTTTTTTCATAGTTTCCTGCCAGGTATTTTCGATTTCTCTGGTTTTGCGAGCGAATTCTTTGCGAAAAACCGGGTCTGAAGTATTAACCAGCAATATTTCTCCCGTCTCGGCATCTTCCAGCCGCACCAGACCTATGCTTGGGATTTCGCGTTCTCTGGGATCATGAAGCTTGACCGCGATCACGTCATGTCGTTGATTTACCAACCGGAGTTCCTGCTCATAATTCTGATCCAGAAAATCTGATAAGATAATGACTACCGCAGGTTTCTTTTGCACCTTGGAAAACCAGCGCAAGGCTCCCTTAATGTCGGTTTTTCGGCCCCGGGGCTGGAACATCAAAATATCCCGCACCAGAGAAAGAATATGGCTGTTACCCTTGGCCGGAACCACGAATTTTTCCACAGTATCGCTAAATAGCATCATCCCTACTTTGTCATTATTATAGAGCGCACTAAAAGCAAAGACCGCTCCGACCTGGCAGGCCAGCTCATTTTTACTGAGTTTTTTGCTGCCGAAAAGCCCGGAACCTGACAAATCAACCATCAGCATCACGGTTAATTGACGCTCTTCCTGGAATAATTTAACAAAGGGACGGCCTAAGCGGGCGGTCACGTTCCAGTCGATAAAACGAACATCATCTCCCGGTTGGTATTCTCGCACTTCGGCGAATTCCACTCCCCGGCCCTTAAAAGTACTCTTATAAACGCCGGAAAAGACGTCTTGCACCTGTTTTTTTGATTGAATTTCAATCAGGCGGATTTTTTCGGCGATTCCCGCGGGAAGCATTATGGCACCTCAACCGTGGCAAAGATTTTCCTTAAAATTTCATCCGAAGTTTTTCCTTCGGCCTGGGCTTCGTAAGAAATAATTACCCGATGGCGGAGCACATCCGGGCCGATGGTTTTGATATCGTCCGGGGTTACATAACCGCGGCCCCGCATAAAAGCCAGGGCTTTGGCGGCCAAGGCCAGATTCAGGCTGCCCCGGGGAGAGGCCCCATAGGCGATTAAATCCTTCAGATCCGGGAGAGAATATTTTTCTGGTTCCCGGGTAGCGAAAATAATATCCAGAATATAATTTTTAATTTTGTCATCGAGATATACTTCCCGCACCACTTCCCGAGATCTCAGAATATCCTCGGGCGAAATGACGGCTTTGGAAGTGGGAATTTTATTTCCGCTCATCCGCTCTACGATTCGGAATTCTTCCTCACGGTTGGGGTAATTGATCAGAATTTTCAACATGAACCGATCAACCTGTGCTTCAGGTAGGGGATAGGTGCCTTCCTGCTCAATCGGGTTCTGGGTAGCCATTACCAGGAAGGGCTTGGGTAATAGTTCGGTTTGCTCGCCGATGGTAACTTGCCTTTCCTGCATAGCTTCCAGCAAAGCCGATTGGACTTTCGCCGGAGCCCGGTTAATTTCATCAGCCAGAATTAAATTGGCAAAGATCGGGCCCTTTTTTACCGAAAACTGCCCGGTTTGCTGATTATAAATAGTGGTACCGGTGAGATCGGCCGGCAATAAATCAGGAGTGAACTGGATGCGCTGGAATTTAGCTTGAATGCAGTGAGCCAGGGTAGAGAAAAGCAGGGTCTTAGCCAGCCCGGGCACCCCCTCCAACAGCAGGTGACCGTCGGCCAGCAGCCCGACCAGTACTCTTTCCAGGACTTGTTCCTGACCTACTATGACTTTGCTGATTTCCCTCTGCAGGTTTTTAAAATAAATATTTTCTTTTTCAATTTTTTCTTTAATTGCCGTAAGTTCTAAAGACATTCTTAATCCTCCTTGCCATACATTTCAATTATTAATTTTACAGTATCAGACTGAATTTTTCAATTACCAATTGAATGATTTCACCGAAAACGATATAAATAGAGGGCTTGTAGACCAATCATATCTTGGAAGGATTTTCTCTCGATAAATAGAAATGATTACAATGGTTTTGGGGGAAAGGGTGGTTATGAAGGAAGAGAAATTGGAGAAAGAATTTAACGATTCTCCTACATATGTTCGTTGCTTATTGGAAGCTTGTCTTGACCCTTTGGTCACCATCAGCACCCAAGGCAAAATTATGGACGTCAATCAGGCTACTCAGGATGCCACCGGTTATACCCGCGAGCATCTGATCGGCCGGAATTTTTCGGCTTTTTTCACCGATCCCCAAAAAGCCGAAAAGGGGTACCAGAAAGTATTGTCCCAGGGCCAGGTGCGAGATTATCCTCTTACTATCCAGCATAAAAACGGAAAGTTAACTCCAGTATTATATAATGCTACGGTATATTATAATGAGAAAGGAATAGTGCAAGGAATCTTCGCCTTAGCCCGGGATATTACCGAGCGCATAAAAGCGGAAGAAGCGCTTATCAAAAGTGAGAGACTTTATCGTTCCTTGTTCGAAAACTTGCTGGACGGGTGGGCTCATTGCAAAATCTTATATAAAAACAATCAACCAGTTGACTTTATTTATCTAGAAGTAAACAACGCTTATGAGCAAGTCTCTAAACTGAAGAATGTCGTCGGCAAAAAAATAACCGAATTGATTCCAGGTATCTGGGCAAGCAACCCAGAACTGATCGAAACTTACGCCCGGGTGGCCAAAACCGGTAAACCGGAAAGATTTGAGATTTATCTTAAGTCCTGGGATAAGTATTATAATATTTCAGCATACAGCCCTGAAAAAGATCATTTTATCGCTATTTTCGAGGACATAACCGAGTCTAAAAAACTGGAAAAAGAAGTACGCAATCTTTCCTGGTATAACCGCAACTTAACCGAAGCCAATCTTGACGCATTGATTACCATCAGCCCGCAAGGCAAAATTATGGATATTAATAAAGCTACCCAGGAAGTCACCGGTTTTACCCGCCTGCAACTAGTCGGTCGGGATTTTTCCAAATATTTCACCGATCCCCAGAAGGCCAATGAAGGTTATCTTAAAGTACTATCCGAAGGCCAGGTGCGTGATTATCCCCTTACCATCAAACACCGAAACGGAAAACTAACCCCGGTGCTATATAACGCCACAGTTTACCGGAATCAAGAAGGTATAGTACAGGGAGTCTTAGCCGATGCCCGCGACATTACCCAACAAAAAAAACTGGAAGAAGAAAAGCAGCTTTTGGCGACCATGGCATCTTCTACCAATGACTCGGTGATTATTTTGGATTTGTCCGGGAATATTATTGCCTGGAACAAGGGGGCCGAAAAGATGTATGGCTATAGCGAAAGCCAGGCCGTTGAAATGAATATTTGCGATCTGGTTCCGGCTAGCGCAAAAGAAGAGTGCCTTGATAGGTTAAGAAATATTATCGCCGATACCGCGCCAAAATCTTTTGAATCCAAGCGCCTTACCAAGGAAGGGCGCATTGTGGATATTTGGGTGAGCATAACCAGGTTAACTCGGGATGGAAAGATTTATGCCGTCGCCTCTACCGGCCGCGATATTACCGAACATAACCGGAATACCGCCCTTTTAGAAGCCTTGCCCAAATTGATCATTATGGCCCAGGAAGAAGAGCGAGCTCGCATTGCCAGGGAGATCCACGATGATTTCGGTCAATCCTTGATTGCTTTAAAAATCTACATTACCGCAAAATTTACCCAAATTATGAACGATTACCCGGATTTAAAAGCTTCGAAAAAAATAATTCCAGCCTATGAAAAAACCAAACTTGATCTTAGCAGCATCATTGATAAAGCCAGGAATTTATCTCACGACTTGTTTCCGCCCAGCCTGCAGTATATCGGCTTGACGACGGCCATCAAGAAATTAATTGAATCAATGAGTCACATTAAGGATCTGGAGATTAAATTTGTTCACCGGAACATGGATAAATTCAGCCTAGGAGCTTACGAAATATTTATCTACCGAATTGCCCAGGAAGGGTTAACCAATATTCTCAAACATGCGCAAGCCAGCCGGGTAGAAATAAAATTGCTGTGTAACAAGCATAGATTTTCTCTGGAGATTAAAGACAACGGAAAAGGTTTTGAACCCAAAAAGATGAAAAATGCTACCGGGGCGGGAGTAATTTTAATGCGAGAGAGAGCTGCCATGATTAACGGGGACTTGCAATTAACCTCTCGTTCCGGAAAAGGTATAGTTCTTAAACTGACCTTACCGATGGAGGTAAAAGACAAAAATGAGTAACTGCAGAATTATTGTGGCCGATGATCATAGCGTGGTACGCGAAGGGGTAAAGAGCTTGATTAACAGCCAGCCTGGCTTTGAAATAGTAGGGGAGGCAAAGAATGGAAAAGAAGTGCTGCATATTTTAGAGTCTTTGACGGTTGATTTAGTAGTGGCTGATATCTCCATGCCGGAAATGGACGGTTTAACCGTGCTTAAGGAAATCAAGAGAAAATATCCGCAGATAAAAGTGCTGATCTTATCCATGATTAAGGATTATGAACATCTCGAGCATGCCAGAATTCACGGTGCCTCAGGTTATTTATCCAAAGATGATGCAGGAGACGAGCTTATTCCCGCTATCAACGCGATCATCAACGGGAAAAATTATATTTCCCCCTCGATGACCAACTTACTGGCCGAACGGCAGTTGTGCAGCATGGATAAAGGGGTTTACCCTTCATTTGAATTTTTAACTAAAAGAGAAAAACAAGTACTGGAGCTGATAGCCAGGGGGATGGCCAATAAAGAAATATCTGCAGAATTAAAGATCAGCGTAAATACGGTAGAAAATCATCGCGCCCATCTTTGCGATAAATTAGGTCTTAAAACTACCGCCGCTTTGGTTAAATGCGCCATCGCCAAAGGCCTGGTTTGAGCAAAATATCAGACCATTGATTTAATTGTTTTTGCCATGGGGGGAAATAGTTCCACTAAAATTGATATACTACCTCGCCCTTGGAACTTTTTTCAACCACTCTCTTCACCTTGCTATGCTATACTTTAATGTGGCATTTAAATTTATTGATTATTTATGAAATAATGGTTACATCTAACTATATTTCTGTGGGTAATCAATGATTTACCCATTGCTAGAGGTTTGTTAAACTGAAATAGGGTTTATTACCCTTAAAAAGGGGAGCAAATCACCGGAATTTTAATTTTTATCAAGGAGGGGACCGGATGAACAAATATAAAGGATTTTATAAGGTTGGGTTTCTCTCATTACTCTTACTGGCCGTTTTAATGGCCGGTTGCGGAGGAGGAGGAAATAATGGAAGCGGAGGAGGAGGAAATTACGCAACGCCCACCGTGACTTTTACAGACCCCGCTAATGGTGACACCGGGGTGGCGCTCAACACCAAAATTGCCGCCACTTTCAGCGAGCCGATGAACCCTGCAACAATAAAAACTAACGACAGATTGTTGCAATCTTCTGAAAAATGCCAGGCAACCTTTATAGTGACAGGCCCGGGAACAACGCCTGTTATAGGTACGGTCAGCTATGCCGGGTTAATTGCAACCTTCACCCCAGAAAGTAATCTCGAAATCGATACCACCTATACTGCCACGATTACTACCGGGGCTAAGGCAGTGAGCGGCAGACCACTGGCAGCCAATTACACTTGGACCTTTACCACAGGTGCGGCTCCGGACACCGTCCCGCCTACCGTGACTTTTACCGACCCTTCTAACGGCGACATCGGCGTGCCTACCAACAAAAAAATCGCTGCCACCTTCAGCAAGGGAATGGATAATTCTACTCTAAATACCACCACCTTTACCTTGACCGGCCCAGGTTCAACCCCGGTTTTGGGCACGGTAACCAATTTAGGCTTGATTTCAACTTTCACCCCCAATAGCGATCTCGCCTTTAACACTATCTATACCGCCACCATTACCACCGGCGCCAAATCGTTGGCAGGCATAGCTCTAGCGACCAATTACACGTGGACTTATACTACCGGCGATGCTCCGGACACCACCCCGCCTACCGTTACTTCCACTGACCCTGCTACCGGTGAAACCGGCGTAGCTCTCAACAGGAACATCGCCGCCACCTTTAGCGAGGGAATGGACCCGGCAACCATCACTAATTTAACATATACGGTGACAGGCCCCGGCTTAACCCCGGTGATCGGCACGGTGACTTATGTCGGCCTGGTTGCCACTTTCAACCCTACCGGCGATCTCGCCTCCGACACTACTTATACCGCCACCATTACCACCGGAGCCAGAGACCTGGCAGGCAATGCCCTGGCGGCCAACTATACCTGGACTTTCAGAACCGGTGCGGCGCCGGACACCACACCGCCCACCGTTACTTTCACCGACCCTGCAACTGACGCCATAGATGTGCCCACCAATCAAAACATCGCTGCTACTTTCAGCAAGGGCATGAACCCAGCCACCATAACTAATTCGAACTATACGTTGACAGGTCCCGGCTCAACCCCGGTAATCGGCACGGTGACTTATGTCGGCCTGATTGCAACTTTTAATCCCACCAGCGATCTCGCCTTCGACACCACCTATACCGCTACGATTACCACCGCAGTCAGAGACCTGGCAGGCAATCACCTGGCGACCAATTATACCTGGAGCTTTACCACCGGTGCGGAACCGGACACCACCCCGCCCACCGTTACTCTGGTAAACCCGGCGAATAGTACCACAGATGTTGCTCTAAACAAGAGCATCGCCGCTACTTTCGATAAGGGAATGAACCCGGCAACCATCACCAACTTAAACTATACGATCGCAGGAGTACCTGGAACAGTTACCTATGATGCGATAACCCATATTGCTACCTTCAAACCCACCAGCAATTTCGCCACCAACACCACTTATACTGCCACGATTAGTACCGGAGTCAGCGACCTGGCAGGCAATCACCTGGCGGCGCCCTATACCTGGAGCTTTACCACCGGTGTAAGAATAGTACCCGAGGCGGTAGCCCTTGGAGCAGCCACTCCTTTCGGAGGTTTTGGTGGCGGCGCCGGGATGACTAACCAGGGGATTCTTACGGTAGTTAATGGGGATATCGGTACTACCGGAGTTTCCACCTTGATTACCGGATTCCACGACAGAAACAATGTTTATACGGAAACCACGCATAATATTGGAGCTGTGAGCGGGACGATTTACACGGCCGACACGGGGGCTACCATCGCAGCCGCGGGCGCGCGCGATGCAAGAATCGCTTATAATAACCTGACTCCAGCTTCACTACCGGGCGGTATAGATCTAGGCACCGACAACCTGGCCGGACTCACTCTGGCACCAGGCATCTATCAAGCTGCCGGAGGATCATATCGCATAGTTGGAGATGATCTCACGCTCGACGCCCAAGGCGATCCTAATGCCGTTTGGGTATTCCAAATGGCGTCTTCGCTAACCGTGGGCGGTCCGGGAGCGGCATTCCCGCAAAGCGTCATCTTAATAAATGGCGCACAGCCCAAGAATGTCTTCTGGCAGGTCGGCAGTGCAGCCACTATTAACGCAGGTGGGGGAGGTGTAGGTATCATTCCCAGCACAATGGTGGGAACCATTATTGCTGAAGCAGGAGTGACCTTCTCAACCGTCGGCGCCGACGATCAAAGGATAACCATATTGAATGGAAGAGCGCTAGGCTTGAGTGCATCAGTTACCTTAGTTAACACCGTAGTTAATATACCCGCCCCGTAGTAAATAAAATCTGTAAAAGGGAACAGGCTTAAGCCTGTTCCCTTTTTGTTTTCCAGATTAATTTTCAATTTCAGTCCAAAAATAGTTAATTTTCCCTATTCTTTAGCAGGAAATCGATGATTTACGCCTGTTCAGGGGTTTGTTAAACTTTAAATGGATTAAACTAGACAGGTTTGAGGGTTTTAACGTGAACAAAAAACTGTTGATTGTGGACAGGAATAATGATTTCAGAGATACTTTAAAAGATTATCTGATAACTCAAAAATTGAACGTTGAAATATACGAGGCGGATTCACAGGATTCAGCATTAAAAGTTGCTCTACGAGAAAGGCCGGAAATTGTTCTCCTGGAACAACAGCTAACTCAAATGGATGGAAGAAAGATCTCAAAGTTGCTAAAAAATATCGTGCCTGACTCTATAATAGTAATAATGTCCATATTTGACGGGGAAAAATTTCAAAAAAAATTTACCGACGAGCAAATTGATCACTTTATCGGAAAAAATGAATTTAACGGAAAATTGATTCATGTTTTAAAGAAATATTTGGCCCATAGTCAATGAAATCAGGTTGCAACCCGAAGAATCGGTACTTACTAGAACTTCGGGATGATATAAATAACAAAAGAAAGGATCGGTGGAATGAAGAAAATTAAATTATCAAATCTTCTCTGCTTGCTATTAATTTCCACGGTCCTCTTGTGGGGAGTTGTGGGATGCATGGGGCAGGCGCAAACCGACGGAATCCATTATGGATCGCATGAGCAAGCGGATAAGTGCTGCCAAAAGAATTGCCGCAGCAACAACCCGGGATAAAGCGATTGCCGAAGCCGACAAAAAAGGCAGAAGCCATCGCGCCACCCCCGGTCCCGGAGGAGTGCCGGATTATTTCGGCACTTGCGGTAACTATGCCAACACCCAGTTACCGACAGGCCCGGTAACCGGTTTCATATTGACTGATGGAGGAAGCGGTTGTGTTTCTCCGACTGTTGTCATTACCGATGCTTTCGGAGCTGGAACCGGAGCCGCCGCCGCTATGACTGCCGGAGTAATAACCGCAATCACGGTTACCAACCCCGGCTACGATTATACCACTCCCACGGTTAAAGTTTTAGATCCTACGGGAAGCGGAGCTTTGGCTACCGCGGCTTTTACCACTACCGGTACGGTCGCAGGCGGAGTTTGTAAATTTATCGATTCCCTGCCGGGAATTGATATTGCTAATAAAAACGACTTGAACCAATATATCCCCAAAGCTATTCCTGATGTTAACGCTTGTCCGGGTTGCGATTACTATGAGATCTCCTTGGTGCAATATACTCAAAAATTGCATAAGGATTTATCCGCCACTACCCTAAGGGGATATATGCAAACCAACACCAGCGATGCCACGGTCAGAGTCCCGAGCTATCTGGGGCCGATCCATCGTCGCTCAAAAAGATCGTCCCGTCCTGGCTAAATTTACCAATGCGCTGACCCCGAACGCCTGGGGCAATCTTTTCATTCCGGTTGACACCACGGTAATGGGCGCCGGAACCGGACAACCATATAAACAAGACCGCGCCACTCTCCATCTCCACGGCGGAAATACCCTGTGGATCAGCGATGGGACAGCCCATCAATGGACCACTCCGGCTGGAGAAACTACGGGCTTATCCCAAGGGAGTCAGCGTACGATATGACACCCCCTGGAGCCGGCTCTGATCCCCGGAACTCCCAATCCGAGCATTGTGCCCGAAGGTTTCATGGATACTCCCTTGGTTAACGGCGCTGCTTATCCTTTCGTACAGGTTGGGATGAAGACATACCGGTTTAGGATTTTTAACGTCTGTAACGACCGTTCGCTAAATTTGCAGTTATACTTTGCAAAATCCAACAATACCATGTGGGACCTGAACACCGGCCGGCCCTCCACCTGGCCGACCGACGGCAGAGACGGCGGAGTGCCCGATCCTAATGCTGTAGGGCCGTCAATGATTCAGATCGGCAATGAAGGCGGATTTTTGCCGGCTGTCACGATTTTACCAAATACCCCAGTGGGTTATAATTATAACCGCATTAAACGTTACCAACAAGATTCTTTTTTTGGGGCCTGCCGAACGGGCGGATGTCATTGTGGACTTTTCCCAAGTCCCAGACGGTTCCAAATTGATTCTATATAACGATGCACCCGCGCCGGTTCCGGCCTTTGACCCGCGTCAAGACTACTATACAGGATGCCCGGACCAAATTTCTACCGGCGGCTCGCCTCCCACTCTCCCCGGCTTATGGCCCCAACACCTTGACGATAATGAAAATCCAGGTTACCAGCGCCAAGGGAAGAAGTTGAGCCTTCAATGTAGGCAACCTGCAAAGAGCTCTACCGGGCGCTTATGTTCAATTCCAAGCCAAGGCGGGAGTTCCCCAGGCTTCCTATAATGCCGCATTTGGCGCCACTTACCCGGCTGACGCCTATGCCAGAATTCAGGATGTTTCCATGCTGTTCGCTCCGGCCGACTCTACCGGGGTTGTTAGATCAGTAGCGCTTACAGCAGGCGGCTCGGGTTATACTTGTTCCCACGGTTAATTTCACCGGAGCCGGAACGGGAGCCAGAGCAATAGCCAGCTTTGCCTTGTTGATGGGTATGCAGCCCAAGTCCATTATCGAAAATTTCGACATGGATTACGGGCGGATGAACGCGCTTCTAGGAGTCGAAGTACCTAATACTACTGGAATGAACCAGACCTCGATTCCTTATGGATTTATTGATCCAGCCACGGAATTACTTAGAAGTTCAGTTACTGGAGCCCCCATCGGAAGTTTAGCCGACGGCGCTCAGATCTGGAAAATCACTCATAACGGGGTAGACACACATGCTATCCATGTCCATCTCTTCAACATGCAGTTGGTCAACCGGGTGGGCTGGGATGGAATGGTCAAGCCGCCGGATGCTAACGAATTGGGCTGGAAGGAAACTATCCGAATGAATCCACTGGAAGATGTGATTGTGGCCTTTACGCCCACCAGTCAAACTCTTCCCACGGCTTGGGGAGGACTGCCCAACAGTTTCCGCACGCTGGACGTAACCATGCCTCAAGACTCGGCATTGCCGATGTTCGCAGGAGTTGACCCTAGCAACCAACCGGCTCCGGTCACCAACCAACGGGTTAATTTCGGCTGGGAATATATGTGGCGCTGTCACTTGTTGGGGCATGAAGAAAACGACATGATACGTCCTATGATTCTGGCTATACCGTCACAAGCCCCAATCACCCTGACCGCTACCCGGACCGGTACTACCACTAGTCAGCGTATAGTGCTAACAAAGAGCTACTTCGGCCCCCGGCCCTTGGACCAGCATTGTTACCATACCAAGTACTATCGGAAATACCCGCGGCACCACTATAACTTACACCAACACAGGGCTTGCCAGAGCGACAACTTATTACTACAGAGTTCTAGCCAACAATGTGGTGGGATATACTCAAATATATGCGGCGCCGGCCATTGGTTATCCCAATATGTCGGCCGATTCCACGCCGTCAAATACTGCCAGCGCCTCTACTAATTAAACGAATCAAAGCATGGTGATTATCGGGGATGGAGAAATCTCTCCCCGATTTGCTATTTACCCAAAAATAATAAATTAAACTTGTCGACGTTGTTTTAAAATTTTTCGGTATTCCTCAACTTTAGCTAGAGTGGGAAACTTATAAAGTGGGGTTCCTTGATAATGATTAATCGAAGGGGTAAAAGCCGCGTCGCTGATTTGGTTTATCGCATCCAACATCAATTCGAAGGACTCATCGAAAACCTTCTCCAAAACCTCGGAATAAGAAGAAGCCGGATTAATTTCCAATCTTTTTTGAACGATTATGGGACCGGAATCAATTTTTTCATTAACTAAATGAATGGTCACTCCATATTCAGGGGGTTGGTTGAAATGCGACCAGAAAGACGCCAGGCGCCCGCGAAAATGAGGCAGCAAGGAACCGTGCCGGTTGAGAATCCCAATTTTAGGAATACTTAAAATAGGTTCTTTTAGCAAAAGCTCAGTTTGGTTGATGATCAGGTCCGGGGCAAGTTTTGTTAACTCTTTCAAAAAATCATCAGAGTTGGCGTTGCTAATTTGAGTTACCGGGATGTCTAAGCGTTTGGCGGCTCCTTCTATGCTACGTACGTCCAGCAGGCTTCCGGTAAGGCCGGTGATTTGCAAAAATTTTTGCCCCAGATTGATAGCCAGGCTTTTTACAAACCCGGCCGGTTCCAACAACAGCCAAAGAAGGTATAAATTTTCCAGTTTTTCCTTAAAACTCTTGGGATGATTCCCAGCCCCTCGGCTTCCGGCCAGAGCTACCAAGGCCACGTCATTTCCCAGGGCTTTAATTAGCCGGTTGAAAAACGGACCAAAATAAACCGGTTCTTCCTGGGCTAGGATAACAATTTTCATTTATCCTGCTCTCCAGAATTGCTTGAAAGAATATTCACTATCCCTGTCGAGCCGTCCATCCGTACCCGATCCCCGCTCTTTAAAATCCGGGCGGCATTTTTTACCCCCACGATGCAGGGAATTCCCATTTCACGGGCTACGATGGCCGAATGGGAAAGCATGCTGCCCTTTTCAATAATCAAGCCGCTAACCGAGGGAAACAACATGGTCCATCCCGGATCGGTCTGGCGGGCCACCATGATTTCCCCTTCTAAAACCAAGTTTTTATCGGGTTTTAACACCACTTTGACTTCATTCTCCACAATTCCCGGGCGACAGCCCAAACCTTGAAGCTCAAACAGGCTTTGCTCCAAGCTAAGTTTTTCACTAACTGGGTTCTGATAGTAAACTTCCCCCCGGGTTTCGATATGATCATCAGGAAAGGTTTTTCTATATTTATCAAATTCACTTTTTCTTAGTTTAACCAGAAATTTCAGCTCGGTACAGGTTGAGGTGCCTTCGATAAAAGACCAGATTTCATCAATCTCCAGGTAAAAAATATCTTCTGAATTTTCCAAAAGAGCCTTATCTTGCCAGTTTCGGCCGATAGCCCTCATCATTCCCCGGATTAAATTATATATCTGAGCCCGCGCGAATCTCTGGTTTTCACGGTTTTTAACCGCCAACCTAGTCTGGTTTAAAATTTTACGATAAATCCACAGTTTCAAAAAATCACTTTTTAATTTTTTATGTAACGCAGCTTCGGCTGTAGTTCTAACACTTCGAGTATGAGCTTTTTGGCGGTCGGGATCGGGAACTTTACCCCGGAGGTAATTTTTAATTACTGAAAGACAGAATTCCGGGTTGTCTTTCAATGGGATTGATTCCAGTTTCATTTCCTCAATAAAACGGTTGCCGTAATCTTCCAAGTAGCGGTTAAAATCAGTCTTGATTTCGTCCCAACCGGGATCATTATTGATTTTTCCTAAAATTTCTTCAGGAAAAGACTCTAGGAAAAAATCGTTTATCATTATGTTCTTTTGAATTTTCTTAGCCAAATACAGCAACTGATGAATCAAGTCGGTGCTACGAATATCGCCTTCCCCGCATAATAAATCATTCTGCAGACCGCCCTTCTCATCGATTCCCCATTTAATTGTGAGACTTTTTAACAAGCCATAAAAAATCATCGCCTCAAAATCATTCAAAATCGGCGCCTTCCATTGCCAAAGCAGTTCATTCTCGAGCTTGCGGTATATTTTCATCATCTCAGCCGGGGATAATTGGTTGAAATCAACCCGGGAGTACTGCGAGTATATTTGGTTGAAATGATTGTGAAACCGGCGAATTTCACCCGGCAACCGAAAATGTGCTAAAACCATTTTAAAGCCAACTATGAACAATTGCCCAAAAGAAGCCATACGCCCCCGAACATTACCGGAAGCTAACTCCCCTAAATCATAATCTTTAACAACCGACAAGCCCATCATTTGTTCCATGAATTTCTTGTTGTAATTAAATCCGGGCATTAAGGAAATCAATTTATACCAGTTTAATAAATTGTAATAAACCCGCCCTTCAATCAAACCCAGCATATTTTCAATAATCGAGCGGTTTTTGAAAATAGTTTCCCGGTCTACCCCAAGGGTTTCCCAGAATTGCCAGTATACCGCATAATAGGCTCTGCGAATAAAAGAAAAGGTTAACGGAGTAGTGACCCCGGAATAGCTTTCCACAATATTGGAGTTATCCCAGACTTGAAAATTGTCATGGGTGATATCGGTGATTTTTTTTAGTCCTGTGATAACCCGGGCCTGAAGAAAATAAATCTGTCCCTCTATGATAGCGAACTCAATATCCACCGGCCGGGATTTAGCTTTTTGAACTTTTAAGGCTAAAGCGGCCAAAGTTTTTAGCTGTTTCCGGCTCAGGCTGGGGTTAAGCCGACGCCCGGGTTTCAGTTCAATATTTTGCAAATTGCCGTCCGGGCCGCCGATTACCTGGTGGCTCTTTTCCGCCACTTGGGTGTTTGAAATTTCGCCTTGATCGTCCAGTAAAAAGGTGTCGGCGTCTAATTTGCCCGACACCAACCCCTCGCCAAGTCCCCAAACACTATTGATCACGATTTGCTTTGAATTTCCGGTTACCGGGTTGGCAGTAAAGATGACCCCGGAAATTTCGGGTTTAAGCATTTGTTGGGCCACCACCGCGATTGATTCAGACCAGGGAGAAAGACCGTTACTAATCCTGTAATGAACGACTCGTTCCCCAAACATGGAAGCCCAACAAGCGAGCACGGCTGGAATGAATTTTTCCCGGCTCTTAACGTTCAAAATGGTTTCCATTTGTCCGGCGAAAGAAAAACCTTCCCCGTCTTCTTCGATTGCAGAAGAACGTACGGCCAGAGCTTTAGTTCCGGCTTGGGAAATTTTATCCCAGAGCAGGCTTAATAATTCCAGTTCTTTGGTTTCGAGGCTTAGGTTTATTATATGATCGTGAATAATCCCGGCTTGTTTTATCCGATCTTTGCTCTCCTGACTCAGCATCTCGCTTAACGCCTTATCTTGGTTAGCGACTTCGCGAAAAAATTCGGTAGTGAGAGTAGCCCAAGTCGGAACTGGAATGTTTAAGGATTTTATTTCATGCAAACCATAGGCTTTGCCGCCGATCAAACTTAAATCTCGCGGTTTTTGCCGGTCCCAAATCACCATTTTTAAATTTTCCATCTGATCCCCCCTGAATTGACAACAAAAATTGTGATTATTACATTATAAAACAAGATAAATATTGAACAAAGCAGGCGAAAAATTTTAGCCGTCCTGGTATTCCGGCAAATTGCATACAGCAAGGAAGAAATAAACAGCAGGCCGAACAGTCCACCCAGCGCGAAGAAAAAAACTATATTGAGTTGAAATAAGCTGCCCAAGTAAAAAGCCGCCCAAACCGCAACTGTCGCCATTAATAAGACCAGCGATATTGCCCCCCAAGGGCCAAAACTCTTGGAGTAAGAATCAACCAGCGACTTTTCCTCACCGGGAGAAAAGGTTTTTCTTCCAAACTCGAAAATATTAAAAATCATCCAACTCACCAGGACAAAAATCAGGTATGAAATAGGAATTTGCCAAAGATAAAGCCCGGTAACTGCTGAAAAGATAAAAACCGACATCAAGCAAGAAATCAGGGTGTGCAGCAAGGCATAAGTAGTTAAGTGCGGCCGCAGCCATTTTCCGATAAAAAATTCCCGGTACATGATTAAAGAATAAATTATTACCATATTAATCGCCAGTAGGGCGGGAATACCCGCCGCCCCCGAAAGCAAGATTTCCGCCAGGATTAACCCCAATGCGGTTTTTTTAGCTTCTTCAACCGAAATTAAACCCCGGGCCAGGGGTCTTTGAGGGTTAACCATCAGGTCGGTTTGATAGTCCTTGATTTCATCAAAAATTCTTAAATGAAAGAATACCGTCAAAATCACCAAACCGCCTGTCAAATATGCCGAAACTGAGGACAGCACGCCGGAAATTGATTTGACCGCCAGCAGGGCGTTAGCTAGAAAGTAAAATACCACCACCGCAAGAGTTTCAACCGGGTTAAACCGCTCCTGAATAAAAATAAACCATCTCTTGAGAAAGCCTGTCATTAGCTTAAATCCAGCATTTCTCTTAATTTGGTGTACTCAACTTTGCTGTGATGCCTGGGATCCATCGGGATTTCTTCTCTAAAGATAATTTCATCCACCGGAATACGGTGTTCTTTCATCAAATTGAGAATTTTTTCCCGATAAGCAATTTCTGATTGCGTTGTAGACCGGTCTTTCAGGGAAATCACCACGCTAGTCTTTTCTTTAAGAATTTGATCGGGTCTGCCCAGGAAAGCCGCTTGTTTAACGAAGTCCAACTGCTTTAATAAAAGCTCGGCCTTAATCGGAAATAAATATTCGCCGGTCCGGCAGATGGCGTTATGAACCCGTCCCACGATCCAAAGATCATCATTTTGGTCTAAAAATCCCACGTCTCCGGTTCGGTGCCAAAGCCTGCCTTCCGGCCCGGTAATTTTCACCGCCTTCATAGCCTCCTGATTGCGGTAATAACCGGGGCAAACGTGGGCCCCGCTCACCAGTAATTCTCCCGGTAGACCCTTTTTTTGCTCAATGGCTTGCCAGCCTTGGGAATCCAATTCAACATTGCCCTTAACTATTTTAATAAATTTATATTCCAACTCCGGGGAAATCTTTCCCACATTAACTCCTTCTTCCCGGGAAGTTCCGCGTAAGAGCTCTTCGACTTCAATGTGGGCGATCGGTTCCACCTCGGTTGAGCCGTAAAGCACCAGGATTTCAGCCCTGGGAGCAATAGTTTTAAAGTTTTCCAAATTTTCACGGCCTACCGGAGCCCCGCCGGTAACCGCCCTTCTTAAAGAAGCCAGTTTAATCCCCTGCTCCCGGCAGTATTCGGAAAGCTGGATGAACAAAGAGGGAGATAAAGTACAGCAGGTGGCTTTTAAGGTTTGGATTTGTTGTACCAGGCGTTCGGCGTCCTGGGGAGAGGGAGCTGCCAGATCAATCGCCGGGAGAATGGTGGTAACTCCTCCCGCCAGATTATTTAAAGAAAAAATGGGAAATACCGGCAAGTCCAGGTCATCTGCTTGATACGGGAGGCACTGATCCAGGGCAGCATGCTGGGAGGCCAAAAAACCGTGAGTACGGTTGGCCCCTTTGGGAGTCCCAGAACTTCCGGTAGTAAAAGTAATTAATGCCGGAGTTCCAAATTCAACCGGTTCAATACCGGCCTGAACAGGGTTATGCATCAGAGTCTCCAGTTCATACTGAGCCAGGGGCGACTTACTTCCGGCAACGATTTTGCCGGGGATTTGATCCAATTCCGGAATCGCCTGGGCTAAAGCAAAAGCCGGTTCTATGCTGATCATCAGGGCGGGTTCGGTGCTTTTGGCCACCAGCCCCAACTGTTCCCTCCTAGCCCAAGAATCCAGAAAAACCGCAACAGCTCCGACTTGCAAGACGGCAAACATTGCCAAATAAAGCTCCAACCCCATGGGTAAAAAAATCAAAACCCGGTCGCCGGGTTTAAGCCCAAGTTCTATCAGACTTTGGGCCAGACGGCTGGTTTTCCCCACCAGTTCCAAAAGGGCAATGGATTCGTGTAGCATTTCCCCGTTCTGATTTTTTGCGATTTTCGGATAATAAAAAACAGTTTTTTGCGGATTATTTTTTAAATGCCGGTGTAAAAAAGAGATTACATTGTTTTTTTCGCTCTGCCCCATCATAAACTCAGGCTCCTTTAAACAGTATTTGTAATATAAAAGCCGACGCCAGACCTACCAAAACGCAAGCAAGCCTTATTTTATGCTCCCTGGGCTGGTCCGGCTTAGGCGGGATAGAATGACCGAAGATCAAGATAAACAGGAAATATGATAAAACAGTAGCTGGAACCGCCACTAGCCAAAAAAGTTTCCCCGAGCCCCAAGTTTGATTTAGAAATGCGGGAAAAGCCACAATCAGCCCCAGAGGGAAGCTCAAAGCCAGAATAGAGATTAAAGATTTTTGGCCGGGTGTAAACTTAAAATTTCGGTTTTGAGCGATGATAATTCCCCAAAAGAAATCGGAAATTATCGCTATTTGGGCCGCTAAGGAAACCAGGTAGGGCCGGTAAAACCATTCCGGGCTATTCAAGGTATTAGAGGCGAAAATTAGCAGGGTAGGGAGGAGAGCGGTATAAAACAGGGTCTTGATTTGGAAACTTACCAACTCGGATTTTCCCCGATAATGAATGAAAATTAATATCAAACAGGCATAAATCATTTGCCCCATCAGCAAGGGAAGAAACCAGTAAAAACCGCCCAGACTCCAGGAAGCATAATTTAAAATCGTCATCCCGATTAAACCGCTGGTTTTAAAGATTTTCCCCCAACGGGAAATTAATATGGTAGCGAGGGTCATGACCAGCAAAAGCAAGACCTGGCGGCCTAAGGCGGCCGGGTTGAGGTTTACCAGCTTGGCCAGCAAGTAATAAGTTCCCAACGGCACCAGAAGATTATCGAAGCCTGAAAGCGAAATTGCTTCAAACCCGGTAGCCAGAAGGGCGATGATCAACGCAATTAGGATGCATTCCAATCTTCCCAAACCGGTCATTAACAACAAGGGGAGATGGACGCATAAAAAAGTAAGAAAAAAGAACACCGTTGAACCTTCGAGGCTTTTTATATTATCTTCAACTTCGTACTTGAGACTGCCGTATTTTCCCCCTAAGAGGGCGGCAAAGGAGTCGGAAAAAGTCATCACCAGAATCGAGATCACATATAGCACCGGGCGATTTTGCCCAAGCAAGAAAACCAAATATATCGCAAGGGGGAAATAAATTGCCCCGAACGATTGGCGGCTCACTCCATGCACCGCCATCAATCTTGAGTATTTTTTGCTCCAGAGAATCAGCAGCACAAATCCTAAAGTAAGCCCCAAAACCGTCCACTGAGAGCTAAAGATATAAGGAAAGGGTAAAGCCGCCAGCCCTCCAAGAAAATGCACGGTTTTTCTGGCGAATTCCGGCTTTTCCGGCCAAATGCGCCGCACTAACTCTCCGACAAGAAAAACACCCAAATAAACCAGGATAATCAAGAAAATTTTTAAGGTTTCGCTCACAATACCTCTTCAATAATCAAGGCCTGGTAAAAAAAGGCCTGATCCTGCAAAAACAAATCACGGGCCGACTCTTCTAAGGGTTTTAGCCGGGAGTGAAAATTTTGCGGGGATTTGCGTTCAGCCAGCATATTCCAGTAAACCAGACGGGCGACTTGTTTGGAATGAACTAGAATTCTTTCCAATTCCTCTAAATATTTCGGATAACTCATGTATTCAAAAATATCGGATAAGTTAAATCCGTCAAATCGCAAACTTGGATTGCCGTCTAAGACATCCTCCAGGCTTCCTTTTGCTAATTTCAGTTTATCAAGATTCTGGCGGATCACCTCGAAATTTTGAGGCTGTAAGTATGCCGGGAGAGTTTCGATAAAGTTGCCTTTTAAAATATACTCCAAATAAGGATTATCTTGAGAAGGCAAGTCGGTAAGCGCATACTCAACTCTATTTATAATTCGCGATGCCACATCGCCTTTGACGAATTTGAAGAATTCCGGGTCCCTGCCCAAATGCCCCAAAACAAAGCGACTGAAAAATATTTTAAAGAAAAGCCGCCATCTCCAAGTATCCCATTCCTGCATATAAAACCGGCTTCGTTGTTCAGATGATTTAGGAAGCAGCAGTTGGTCAATTTTAGCCTGGTTATGAATCAAGGGCAGTATCCAGCTTCTGAAAAGCTTAAAGAATCTTTCGAATTTTCCGGAATGAATAATTCCCGAAGCAATTAAATTTAAATTGTTATCCCAAAATTTCCGGGCTTCCGGCGTAAGGCAGCCGGACAAATCCTGATAGGTTTTTAATCGGTCAAGATCTCGGTTGACTCCCAAAAATTTCAAAACTTCATCGTAGCTCAAATTTTGAAAAGCGGCTTTTCGCAATTCACAGCAAGCCAGTTGGGCGGGATTCAAGTCCACCGCAAGGATCAATGCCGGATTGCCTCTTAGAAGGTTAAAAGCATTATCCCCGGCGGAAGCAATGGATAAATAACAGCCCCCTTCTTTTATCTTCATTGCCTGAAAAAGAATTTCCGCATCTTCCCAGCAATTGGCGTAGCGGATGAAATCAAATTTAACAGCTTTGGTCATTTAATTCCCCGGGTTGAAATCCTGGTATGGGATGACGAGAAAATAGTTCTGCCGTAATATTATTATTAACGCCTCTTTTTTTATTCTCTGCCGATCAGGTTAATCCCTTGCTGAGATTAGCAGCATTCGATTAATAAGCATTTTTACTCAAAAGTCAGAGGTTGCCAAATTTAGTAAAGGAAATAAATTTGAAAAATCCCAGTAATTATGTTAAAATTATTAACAGTATGGAAAGATTGTAAGGGTAGGTGGGTATTTTTGCAATCTTGGGTTTTTTCACATTTAGCATTGGGGGGGGTAATGTATGTGAAAAATATACGCAACGGTCGTAGCAACACACAATCCAGCATTTCAGACAGCCTCGAATTCCTGGACAAGATTATACATACCCTGCACGAACCGATCATCGTTTTAAATCTTGATTTTACGGTAGTTTCTGCCAATCAGGCATTTTACCAGGCTTTTAAACTGATCCCGGAAGATTCTATCGGCCGTTCATTCTATAAACTGGGCGAAGGAGAATGGAACACCCCGGAATTGCAGGATTTATTAACCGAACTTGCGACCCAAAAAGTCGGTTTGGTCAATTATGAGATTTCTTGCAATTTCCCGGTTACGGGCTTAACCATTTTGGTTTTAAAAGGCAGTTTGGTTGACGATGAATATCTGCTGCTGGCGCTCGACGACCTTTCCGCCCGCAAAAAAGCCGTTAAAAAACTTCATGCTACCATTGAAAAATTTAAACTCTTGATGGAAATCACCACCGACTGGATATGGGAAGTGGATGCCCTGGGCCGTTATACTTACTGCAGCCCCGCGGTAAATGAATTATTAGGCTATGAAGTAAAGGAAGTTTTAGGCAAGACACCCTTTGATTTCATGCCCGAAGATGAAGGCCAAAAAATCAAGGAAATTTTTTCCGGGTTTTCGGCCCGAAAACAAGCTTTTCGCGGCTTGGAGAATCTCAATCTCCGTAAAGACGGCCGCCTGGTCATGCTGGAAACCAATGCTTCTCCGATTTTGGCTAAAAATGGAGAACTTCTGGGATATCGGGGTATAGACCGGGACATCACCGAAAAAAAACAAAATGAAGAAGCCCTGCGTCAAGCCAAGAATGAACTTGAGCTTAAAGTATCGGAATGCACGGTCGACCTGCGGGTCATAAACTGCCAGCTGGAAATAGAACTGGCTAAAAGAAAACAAGTTCAGGCAGAATTAACCGAGTCGGAGCTTAAGTTTAAAAGCCTTTTCGACAGTTCTACCGACGGCATAATTTTAGTCAACTCTCAAACCCTGCAGATTCTGATGGCCAACCCGGCATTTTGCCGCATGCTCGGATATAACCGGGAAGAACTATCCGAGCTTCATATCGAAGACCTGCATCTTCCTCAAGACCTCGCTTTGGTCATGGATAATTATGATAAAATCATGAAGCAACAAATCGGTGTCGCTCTTGATATACCCGTAAAAAGAAAAGACGGCAGCATTTTTTATGCGGACATCACCGGTTCGGCTTTTGCCATCGCCGATAAAAATTATGTAATGGGGAGTTTTCGGGATGTCAGCGAGAAACAAATATTCCAGGAAGTCCTCAAAAATACCTTGGCATACAATCGCGGCTTGATCGAAGCCAGTTTTGACCCGCTGGTTACCATCGGCCCGGACGGCAAAATCACCGATGTCAATCACGCCACCGAAAAAGCTACCGGACTATCCCGCGAGCAACTGATCGGGACCGAATTTTCCGACTATTTCACCGAGCCGAAAAAAGCCAGGGCCGGTTACTTGCAGGCGTTTAAAGACGGCCTGGTGCGGGATTATGAGCTGGAATTGCATAACGGTATTGTTATGTCGGTGCTATATAATGCCACGGTTGACCGGGATGCAAACGGCAAGATCATCGGAGTATTTGCCGCCGCCCGCGATATCACCAAGCGAAAAAAATCAGAAAATTTGCTCAAGTTGGAAGCTCAAAAAGGAAAAATCCTGCTTGATCTCTATCAAAAATCCCAGCGATTGAGCGATCGGGAACTTTATGCTTTAGCTCTCGAGCAGGCGATGAAACTTACCGGCAGTGAAATCGGCTTTCTGCACCTGATTTCGGAAGATCAAAAAGAAGCGATATTTACCACCTGGGGCCGAAAAACGCTGGAAAACTGCACCGCCATCTATGACGACCACTACCCCCTGGAAAAAGCTGGGAACTGGGGCGATTGCGTGAGATCAAGACAGCCGATAATCTATAATGATTTTCCCAACTCTCCCAATCAAAAGGGGCTTCCCCCAGGCCATGCTCCGCTTACCCGCTTTATGAGTATCCCGGTTTTGGAGGGAGAACAGATCCGGCTGATATTGGCGGTGGGGAATAAGCTCAAGCCTTATGAAGAAAATGACACGGTACAAATCCAGCTGGTGGTCAATGAGTTGCAAAAAATTATCCGCCAGCATAGTTATGAAAAAGAATTAAAGGAAAGCGAAAACAAGTACCGCAATATCTTTGAACTGGCCAACGATGGGATTTTTCTGCTGGACCAGGATTTATTTGTCGATTGCAACCAGCGGATTTTGCAAATTTTCGGCTGCCGCCGGGAAGAAATTATCGGCAAGACCCCTTATAATTTTTCTCCCCCCATTCAACCCGACGGGCGGGATTCTACAGAAAAAGCCCTGGAAAAAATTCATGCCGCCCTGGCCGGGGAGCCTCAGCTTTTTGAATGGACTCATACCAGGCAAGACGGAAGCGCGATTGATACTGAAGTAAGTCTGAATTCCATCCAAATGGGAGGCAAAAATTTGATTCACGCGGTAGTCCGCGATATTAGCATACGCAAGCAGGCGGAAGCTGAAATTACAAGATTGACCGAAAATTTACTGGTGAAAAATCTCGAACTGCAAAACTTAAACCAGGAACTGGAAGCCTTTAGTTATTCGGCTTCGCATGATTTGCGTTCTCCCCTGGCTAAAATTGACAGCTATGTCCAGCTTATATTGCTTGACGGCAAGGATAAACTGGAAACCAAACATTGTGATTACCTGAACAGAGTTCACGAGATCTGCCTGAAAATGGCGGAATTGATTGAGAACCTACTGAGTCTTTCCCGGACTAACCGCAGCGAAATGAAATATGAAAAAGTAAATCTTAGTCAAATGGCGAAATCAATTTGCTCCGACTTGCAACAAAAATCCCCCGAGCGAGTGGTCGATTTAATCATAGCAGATGGAGTGGTGGCTGAAGGAGACCGTAATCTATTAGAAATAGTTTTGACAAATTTGCTGAATAACGCCTGGAAATTCACTTCAAAACATCCATCCGCCCTTATCGAGTTTGGAGTTACAGAGCTTGATGGTAAACCGGTATATTTTGTTCGGGATGACGGGGCGGGTTTTGACCCCGCGTATAAAGACCGGTTATTTAATCCTTTTAAGCGGCTGCACACTTCCCGCGAATTTCCCGGGAGCGGAATCGGGCTAACTATGGTCCAGCGCATCGTCAACCGTCACGGCGGGAGAATTTGGATCGAAGGAGCCATTGAGCAGGGAGCCACGGTTTATTTTACCTTGTAATGCGCTCCGGGCGGCAGGATTGCCCCGATTGTTATAGAAATTGAAGTTTGAAATAACTATAACGAGGGGAAGCAAAAAAATGGAAAATCTTACCGCCGAAAACGCCAAAACTTCTTCTGATTTTGTCCGCGATATCGTGGTCAAAGATCTGGAAACCAATAAATGGGGAGGGAGAGTGGCAACCAGGTTCCCTCCTGAACCGAACGGTTACCTGCATATCGGCCATGCCAAGTCGATTTGTCTCAATTTCGGGATTGCCGGAGAAAATCAGGGCGGGGTATGTCATCTGAGATTTGACGACACCAATCCGGTCAAGGAAGAAGTAGAATATATCGACTCTATTAAGCAGGATGTCAAATGGCTGGGGTTCGACTGGGGCGAGCATCTGTATTTCGCCTCCGACTATTTTGAACAGATGTATCAATGGGCTATTCAGTTGATAAAAGCCGGTAAAGCTTTTGTTTGCGAATTGAACGCCGATGAATTGCGTGAATACCGGGGAACCCTCACTAAACCCGGGAAGAACAGCCCTTACCGCGATCGTAATATTGAAGAAAATCTTGACTTATTTAACCGCATGAGGGCGGGAGAATTTCCCGACGGAGCCAAAACCCTGCGCGCTAAAATCGATATGAGTTCACCCAACCTGAATATGCGGGATCCGGTGATGTACCGGATTCTTCACGCTACCCATCCCCATACCGGCGACCAATGGTGTCTTTATCCTTCCTATGACTGGGCGCACGGCTTGGAAGATTCCATCGAAAAAATTACCCATTCCATCTGCACCCTGGAATTTGAAGCCCACCGCCCGTTGTATGACTGGTTTCTTAACCAGCTTGAGATTTATCACCCCCAACAGATTGAATTCGCCCGGCTTAACATTACCTATACCGTAATGAGCAAAAGAAAACTTCTGCAACTGGTGCAGGAAGGGCATGTACGGGGCTGGGACGATCCCAGGCTTTCCACTCTTTCGGGTTTTCGCCGCCGGGGCTATACTCCCGAATCGATCAGAAACTTCTGCAAAATGATTGGCGTGGCCAAGTCGGACAGTTTAGTAGACATCGGTATGCTGGAATATTGTTTGCGGGAAGAATTGAATAAAACCTCGCCCAGAGTGATGGCGGTACTTCGCCCTCTGCGGGTGGTAATTGAAAATTATCCAGAGCATCAGGTCGAAGAGCTGGATGCCATCAATAATCCCGAAGACCCGCAGGCGGGAACTAGAAAAGTTCCATTTTCAAAAGTGCTTTATATTGAACAGGAAGATTTTATGGAAGACCCGCCCAAGAATTTTTACCGGCTGGCTCCCGGTCGAGAAATAAGGCTTAGGTATGCTTATTTCATTACTTGCCAGAAAGTGGTTAAAGATGAAAACGGCAAAATAGTTGAACTTATCTGCACTTACGACCCTGAAACCAAGGGCGGCAACGCCCCCGACGGCAGAAAAGTAAAAGCCACCATTCATTGGGTTTCGGAAAGTCACGCGGCCTGCGGAGAAGCCCGGCTTTATAATCACTTATTCACTAAAGAAAAACCCGATGAAGTGGAAGAAGGGGCTGACTGGCGAAGTAACTTGAACCCCAACTCCCTGGAAATCCTGAGCGACATCAAGTTGGAGCCATCTCTGGCTGAAGCCAAAACCGGAGAACGGTTTCAGTTTGAGCGGCTGGGTTATTTTTATGTAGATCAGGATTCTCAGGCGGGTAAGCCGGTCTTTAACCGGACCGTCACTCTTAATGACCCCTGGGCTAAAATCTTAAAAGCGCAACAACAAGGAAAATAAGCGGGTAGAAATAAAATGGCTGGCGAGGTAGGAGTCGAACCTACAATTACCTGATCCAGAGTCAGGAGCCTTACCAATTTGGCCACTCGCCAGCTTGAAAGCTATATCATTATTCGAGTTGGAAGTAATTTTTCCTCTTTGGAGAAAAATCCAGCCGCGGGGATTTAATCCAGCGGTTTTTTTACGAAAAGGAGGCCGGTATGAGTTTAATGGATAAGTTTCAATACCCCAGGCCCCATCCGGAGAATATTAACCTTCGGCAAAAAAATGAAATGAGTCTTCAGGATCGAATTGCCTTGACCATTACTACCGCCGTTGGAACAATGGGGGCCGTCTATCTTTTCGCATTAGGAATCGGGGGCTGGATGTTGTGGCAGCATTATTTTTCCCATCAGCCATTCGATCCTTATCCTTTCGCATTTTTATTATTTCTGGGGAATATCGTTCAACTATTGCTGATGCCCTTGATTATGGTGGGGCAAAATATCCAGGGCCGGCATTCACAACTGCGCTCGGAAGAGGGATTCAAAATCGCCTCTACCAGCTATCACGACTTGGAGCATATTTTAAAACAATTGGAACTCTTGGGCCAGGAAAACCTAAGACAGTCAAGATTGCTCCAGGAATTAGCCGAAAAAATTCAAGTCAAATAATAATTAAAGGTCGTATTGCCACAAATCCGTTGGGGTTTGAGCTCTTCGGGCCAGCTTAAATTCTTGATCTTTCGCCAGTACATGAGCCGGGGCCAATTTTGAGCAATAGTTATTCTGCATATCGGTAGTATAAGCCCCGCAATGCAGAATCGCCAATTTATCCCCGGGTTTTAAGCAGGGTAGGGTATAGTCTCGGGCGATTTGATCTCCGGAAAAGCATAAGGGACCGCCCAAATGATAAGAAATTGTTTCGTTATCCAGATTTTCTCTCAACAGTATAATCTCATGATACCAGTTAAGGTAAGCCTCCCGGGGAAGGATATGGGAGCCAGTATCTAAAAAAGCCCAGTTGCAGTTTTTGACTTTTTTGACATATAAAACCTTGGTGATGATAGTTCCGGCGGCTCCAACCAGGGAGCGCCCGGGTTCTAATATTAATTTCAATGCCGCATTTTCAAGCCGCGGTTGAAGAATTTCCCCATATTCTCGAATCGTGGGTGCTCCTTCATTTTGCCGGTAAGGTATACCCAGCCCACCTCCCAAGTCCAAGTCGGTTATTGGTTGGCCTTGGGTTTTTAGTTTCTCTATTAGAACAATAACTTTTTCCAAGGCGGTGGTATAGGCAGTCAAATCGGTAATTTGGGAACCTAAGTGATAGCTAATTCGGCTGATTTTGATTTTTTCCGTTTCCAGCAGTTTTTCAACTTCGTCAACCGGAGTGCCGAATTTGGCTCCGGGGACAGCGGTTTTAATTATGTCTATGGCCCCGGCTTCCACTTCCGGATTAACCCGCAATCCGCAGGTTTCCGGAACCACTCCCCCATTAAGTTTTTTGACTTGTTGAATTTCTCCTGAGAAATCAAGGTTAAATCTTAGACCTAAGTCTAAAGCAGTTTGTAATTCCGCCGGGCTTTTCGCGTTACCGTTAAAAATCAATCTTTCCGGAGGAAAACCACAATGCCGGGCCAGTTCTATTTCCCCGCCGGAAACCACTTCCAGAGAACTTCCCAACTCCAGAAAAATTTTCAACAAGGCCGATAAAGGGTTGGCTTTCATGGCATAAGCGATGACGGCTCCAGGGAAAGCTTTCTTATATGCATGATATGCTTCTTTCAACAAGGCCTCGCTGTAGATCACCAAAGGGCTCCCGTGCTCAGCAATTAATTTCTCTACCGGTAACTCTTTGATCCAATAGCGTGAAAAGTTCATTCCTACCTCCAAATTAAATCAGTACAGTCTAATTCTTTGCCCCGGGTTTCCGGGAAACTCCATTAAAATCGCAAACCAGGCGGCTAGTGAGATACCCCCAGCAGGCCATATCGTTTGGCAATTAAGACAATAATCACCGGAGTAAAAAATTGGATTCCCCGGGCTAAAAGCCCATTACGGTTCCCCTGATAGAAGTGAGAAACAGCTCGGAAAACAAAGGACCATAGCCGCTAAACATGCCGGTCCCTAAGCCCACCAGAAACATAAAGCACAGAATTACCGGAGGATTGAGGGCGATATTTTCCCAATATAAAGTAATCATGAATAAACCGACCGCCATTAAAGAGGAAAAGAATTTTATAATGCTTAGAAGTAGGTTTTTCATATTGATTAAGCAGCATCTTCAGACCCCCTATCTAAAAATTCTCAAAATCTTTCTTAAAGCCCTTTCAAATAAAAGGAAATTCAGACCAACGGTTGAAGATGAAACTCAGCTATTCGGTAAAAGGGGGAGTGAAAAATGCCCGGCAAAAAGACTGATAAATCCCAAAACGAGGAATTTTTTCGCTATGGAGAATCTATGGGGGATAGCGTTTCTCCCCGGGAAATCGAAAAGACCCCCTCCCCCCGGGCCGAACAACTGAGACAATTTTACTTTGACGCAAAATCTTCGGTAGCGATGGAATTTCCTTATTGGTACAGCCGTCGTTGGTTTGCCCTGGAGGGGGAAATTCCCATCGTACGCAGGGCCGAGGCTCTAAAAACCGCTTTTTCACACCTTACCCCGGCAATTTTCCCCCAAGAACTCCTGGTAATGGGAAAAACCAATCATTTGAGAGGCTCTTATCCCATGCCCTGGCTTTCCGGTTCTTATTTTATGGATAAAAGCGACAGAATGTACCAGGAAGCCTTGGATGCCGGGAAGCTTAGCGCAGACACCGTGACCAAATGGGGCAAGGGAGGCGGAAATGTCACCAAAAGCGTGGGTAAGGTAGTTTCAATCGCCGGAAAATTCGGTTTGCGCCAGGAAGAACTTCCGGTTTTAATTAAGCTGGCCAAGGACTGGCAAAACCAGTCGGTGGAAGACGTGGGGCATAAATACGAGCAAATGGTTCCGGGTTACTCCACAAAGGAAGCCATTATGCGTTCGGTGATTTGTATGTTTGATTCAGGCTATACCCTGCCCCAGGGACGGGAAGTTATCAATTATTATTATCCTTTGAATTACGGCGTTGACGGCTTGATCAAGCTTTGCCGGGATAAAATCAAGGAAGTGGCAGGCAGTCCGGAGATGGATCGCCTTTATTTTTACCAGGCGGTGATCCTGACTTTGGAAGGTTTGCAAAGTTGGATTTTAAACTACGCCAAGGAAGCTCGCCGGTTGGAAAAAAAGGCCTCCAAACCTTTAAAGGCAGAATACCGTAAAATTCCTGAAATTTTAGAGCAAATCGCCCATCATCCTCCCCGGACTTTTCACGAAGCATTGCAGTTGTGTTGGACTTTTCATCTGGCGGTGCTAAATGAAGACTGTATTTCCGGAATGTCTCCCGGAAGACTGGGGCAAATCCTCTACCCCTGGTGGCAAAACGACATAAAGGCGGGCAGACTGACTAGGGAAAGCACCCTGGAGCTGCTGGAATGCCTGCGAATTAAATTTACCGAGTTGGACTGCTTTGCAGCCATGGGCGTGGTAGGTGGAGTCTTATCGGGCAACACTTTCAACAATCTCTGCCTGGGGGGGGTGAATAAAAACGGGGAAAACGCTTCCAACGAACTGGAGGAATTGTTTCTTGAATCGGCCATCACTTGCGCTACCCCCCAGCCAACCTTGACCGTTTTATATGATGAGAAATTACCAGAAGAGCTCCTGCTTAAAGGAGTGGAATGCAATAAAACCGGAACCGGTTATCCGGCCTGGGTAGGAAATCATACTGCAATGGAATTTTTGCTTAATAATTATCGGGCGGAAGGCATGAACCCGGAAGAAGCCCGGGCCTGGTCAATCGGAGGCTGCCTGGAAAGCTCTCCCGGCTGTTGGCTGCCCATTACTCTGGAAAACCGGACTTACTGGATACCCGGAGGTTCCGCCGGAGCCACCAGCGTGGGAGTGCATTTTATCGGCTTACCCAAAGTCCTGGAATTGGTTTTATTTAACGGCAAGGATCCCCGCACCCGTGAACAAGTATTGGCACCCCATAATAAAACTTTAAAAACCTATAACGAACTTTGGGAAACCATGAAAACATACCTCTATGAAACGATTAAAGTGCTTTGCCTTTGCAACAATATCCAGCATGACGCCTGGCGTAAAATCACCCCGCCGGTGATTAATTCCTTTTTAAAACCTGACTGCTTGAACAAAGGAAAAGACATCGGACAAATGGGCGCCCGCTATAACACTACTTTTAACGTAGAAGTTTGCGGGGGAATAAATTTAGTCAATTCACTGGTCAGCCTGAAGAAAAATGTTTATGAGGAACAAAATTTTTCTTTGGAAGAACTCAAGAAAGCCATTATCTACAATTTTGGTTATCAAAACGCCGAAGCGATCGCTTCTTATTCGCTTCTTGAACAAAAACCAGGAAAAGAAGTCGCAAAATGGGCAAAAATTCACAAATTATGCCTCAACGCTCCCAAATACGGTAATGACGATGCTTTCGCCGATGAGATTCTGCAGGAATGGGAAAGTTGGTTCTGCGAGGTATGCCACGAATTTAAATCGCTATATGACAAGCCCTTGTATGCCTGCCAGATCTCGGTATCTACCCACGGCCCCATGGGAGCTGTAACCTTGGCTACTCCGGATGGAAGGTTAGGGGGAACCACTTTTGCAGACGCCTCTCTCTCAGCATATCCCGGAACCGACAGGCACGGCCCGTATGCCTTGTTTAATTCCGCTACTTGCTGGAATCACTCTTGTTCGCAAAATTCCCAGTTAAATTTAAAAATCCATCCATCGGCCATCAAAGGACGCCAGGGCGCCAGAAAAATGTTGGAACTGATCCGCTCATACATGAGAAAAGGCGGTTTTCATGTCCAGTTCAATATCGTGGATTCCAAAATGTTAAAAGATGCCCAGGTCAATCCGGAAAATTATAGGGGACTGATGGTCAGGGTAGCCGGATTCACTCAATACTGGGTAGAATTGGGAAAACCCATTCAAGATGAAATTATTGCGCGTACCGAATACGATGAATTAGGCTGAGGGAGGGAAACATGAACAAAGAAAAAGTCCACCGGGCTTGTGAGGATTATGTCTCGATCGATGTATTTAAAGGCTATTGCCATACTTATCAAAAATTAGTCAATGCCGATGAAAAGGCTTGCCTGAATTTTGTTCCGATTCCCAAATGCGGGCTTTGCACTAATTATCAACCCCAGGATGAAACGATGGGTACCTGTATGAGCCACGAATCGACATTTCAGGACTTAACTGCTAAAACTTGCGAAAATTTCAAATGGCTGAAAAAGGACTGATCTTCGACTTTCAGGGATTTTCGGTGCATGACGGCCCCGGATGCCGTACGGTTATATTCTTTAAAGGCTGTCCGCTCAACTGCCGATGGTGCTGCAACCCGGAAGGAATTTCAGCGTTTCCTGAATTGATGTATTATAAGAGCCGTTGCCGAGTTGATTTGGATTGTGTCATAATCTGTCCTTCAAAAGCAATAAATTTCAATAACGAAAGAATTTTGATCGATCGAAAAAAATGCCGAGATTGTTTAGATCACCCTTGTGTAAAAACCTGTACCCACAATGCTTTAAGCTGGTTGGGCGAATATTGCAGTCTAGAAGAATTAATGGTTAAACTTAAGCGGGATCGCCAATATTGGGGGAGTAGGGGAGGGGTAACTTTGTCCGGAGGCGAACCCATGTTTCAGTTTGAATTTGTTCACCGGCTGCTTAAAAATTGCTATGACTCATACATGCACACCGCAATGGAAACTTGCGGGTTCGCCCCTTGGAAACAATACGAGCAGGTAATTCCTTTTTTGGAATGGATTTTTTTCGATTTGAAACACCTGGATGATCAAACTCATAAATCCGCTACCGGGGTTGGCAATAAGTTAATTTTGGAAAACGCCCGCCGGTTGGCTGAGGCGGAAAAAGATTACCGGTTGGTTTTTCGCCTCCCATTGGTAAAAGAATTTAATGATTCGCCCGAACATTTAAGCAAAATCGTTGAATTTTTACACCAACTAGGAAAAACCGAAATCAACCTGCTACCCCAACATCACCTGGGCAACTCTAAATACTCAATTCTGGATTTACCATACTCTTACCCGAAACATCAAATTCACGAAGAAGCAAAATTAAGCGAGTTGGCCGATCTTTTTGCTAAAAATGGCGTCACAGCTTATCTAGGAAGCGATACGCCATTCTGAGGCTCAGAAAAGCAAATTAAACAAGTACCCCAGGATAATTATCATCGGAACATTTATTAAAGGCATCCAGAGGGCCGCTCGTTTCCCGATGTTGGACCAGATCAAGCCGATCTCGGTGTAATCGGTAGCTACCCCAGCCATCAAAAAAACAAAAGCATTGCCGAAAGCCCCGGTTTGTCGATAAACTTCAAAGGCTAAGGGAGCTGTACCTTCCGAGCAAATTTCCAGAACGGTGGCGAACAATAAAGTAACCACCAGTCCCAGCAAATTAGCGCCCATATATTTAAGGAAGAAGTGGTGTGGAATATAAGCTTGAGCCGCTGCCGCCATGATCATGCCGATAACAATCCACCACAGAACCATCCGGGATAAATCCCAGGAACCGGCTAAAACCCCAAGTAACGCTCTTTTGATCGTGGTGAAATTAATTCGGACTTCTTTAGTCCTTCTTTTGATATCCGCTATAATCGAAAAATCATAATTAATCGGAGTATCGCAATGCAGGCATTCTACCATTTTTTTTCGGTCTAAAACCTGGTAGATCAAGCCGGTGACTATCGCCAGGAATAAAGCGCTAATCACAAACAGCAAGGCTTTTATTCCGAAGAAGCTAAACAATAAAATGGTAACCGGTAAATTTGCCCAGGGAGCCGCCAGCAGAAAACTCACTACTGCAGCAGTTGATGCTCCCTTCTTGTATAACTCGATGGCAATGGCTAAAATTCCATGAGAGCAGGCGGTCATTAAGAAACCAAAACCCACGGCGTAAATAATCGTTCTTTTTTTATGACGGCCCAATCCCTTGATGATATATTCCCGGGGAATAAAATAGTCAATTACTCCGCCCATGAATAAACCTACGGTTACCGCCAGCCAGACCATTTGAGTATACTGATAAAAAGCCTGAGCAAAGCTATCCAGCCAGGTGATGCCCAGGTGATGAAAAATCTGCTGAATTAACAGGAGAAGCGCCAGCCCGGCCACTACCAGAAACAATTTGTCTTGATACCAGTGTTTAGCTTTACCCCCGCAGCAGGAATCGCGGCAGGTCTCTCCATCGGGGATTTTAGATAAGTTTTCGGGAGCCAACCCCTTTTGTTTGCGATACTTTTCTACACAGGATGAAGAGCAAAAATAGCGACCATAAGCCGAAATTTCACCCTTCATTCCGCAAATGGGATCCAGCCGGTCGGCCATTACTGGACCGAATCCTTAATCCATTTTAAAAAGTCTGGATTGCCTTCTTCCATAGGAAGGGAAAAAATCGCCGGCACTTCGTAAGAATGAAGCTCTTTAACCCGGTTAATAATTTTTTCCACCATTTCCCGGGTAGTTTTAACCAGCATACCAACTTCGGAATTTTTTTCCAATTTTTCTTTCCAGTAATAAACTGAGGTAATAGGAAAATAATTCACGCAAGCGCAAAGTTTTTCTTTCACCAGGGCTTCAGCAATTTTTTGAGCTTGTTCAGGCCCCGAACAGGTTAAATAAACTAATTTATACATTCAAAACCTCTCTTATAAAGCTTTTTTCCGGGACAGGCAATTGTATGGGATCTTGACTGTTTCGCCAAACATTGATTTGGCGAAATTGTTTAGATTATCATTTAACTTAACATTTTTCAAAAAAACTCTTATAATAGATATTATGGATTCTCTGGAAAAATCCCGCCATTATTATATAAAAGATTTTTTGAGCTACTTGACCGTGGAGCGGGGCTTATCTCCTCGTACCATTATAGAATATCAGGCAGACATTGGAGTCTTTTTCAACTTTTTATCGCCATATCTGGAGCAGGAGTTAACTTTAAATACCATTGATGAAAGAACCATCAGAGAATATTTAGCCCATTTAAAATTAAAAAAGCATTATTCACCTAAAGCATTAAACCGCAAACTTTCGGCTTTAAAAAGCTATTTTAATTTCCTGGTCGATGAAAAAATCCTGGAAAAATCTCCCGTGTTCCGTATCAAAACTGCTAAATTGGGTAAGCATATTCCCAAGGTGTTAAGCCCCCAGGAAGTAGAAAAACTTCTCGAGTCAACCTCAGCTCCGGATCCCTTAGTATCTACACGTGACCGGGCCATTCTGGAATTGTTTTATGCCACCGGCATTCGTTTAGCCGAACTGGTGGGCATCAACCTGGCCGATCTTGATTTGTCCAACTTGATTTTGCGGGTGACCGGCAAAGGCGACAAGCAAAGGTTGGTATTGTTAAACGAAACTGCCAAGCTGGCATTGCTGGCTTACTTAAATCTTCGTCCCCCTACCTCTGACCCCTGTTTATTCTTAAATAACCGAAAAAAACGAATTTCCAGGCGAATGGTGGAACTAATTTTTAAAAAATACCTGGGCAAGGCGGGGATTGAAAAATCTGCTTCTCCTCATACCTTGCGACATTCCTTTGCTACCCATCTCTTGGATGGTGGCTCAGACTTAATGACCATCAAAGAGCTATTGGGTCACGAAAGCCTTTCCACCACCCAGATTTACACTTCAGTCTCCCTGGAAAGGATGCGTGATGTGTATCGCAAAAGCCATCCCCGGGAATAAAATCTCGAAAAATAAAGGTAATAGCCTATACCTAAAGAAATTCTTAAACAATAAAACCCTGCACAAGTGATCAGAAATATTCAACATTTATGAAAAAAGATCTGCCCTTCAACCTTACTAATTTAAATGAAGGTCAGGAAGCCGTAGTGGTTTCCATCGTTTCCGGCCCCCGAGCGAATAAAAGACTTTCCGACCTGGGTTTAACCCCGCAGACGAAAATTAAACTTATACGCAAATCGTTGTTTCGCGGCCCCATAGAAATTGAGGTTCGCGGTTCAAAATTGGCAATCGGGCGGGAGTTGGCTTCTCATATCTTGGTTTCCCTGCCCCAAAGCTGCCCTTACTTAAAAAACCTGCACGTAGTTTTAGCCGGGCAAGCCAATGTAGGTAAATCGGTAATTTTCAATCACTTGACCGGTTTGCACCAGCATATCGGCAACTGGCCCGGAAAAACCGTGGAAAAAGCCGAAGGAACTCTTTATTACCAAGGACGCACCATTGATATTGTCGATCTACCCGGAATATACTCTCTGACGGCTTTCTCCTTGGAAGAAGTAATTTCCCGGGATTATATTTTTACCCGTAACCCGGATTTTGTTATTAATGTAATTGACTCAACCAACCTGGAAAGAAATCTGCTCTTTACCCTCCAATTGCTGGAGCTGGAAAGACCCATGATTTTAACAGTAAACATGGTGAATCTCCTGAAAGAAAAAGGGATTAAAATTGACTTTGACCGGCTTGGGGAAATTTTAAAAACTCCGGTAGTTCAGGTAGCCGCAATTTATGGCAAAGGCATTACCGAAGTTTTAGATAAAGGAATCAAGCTAGCCGAAAATCCTCAAATCGTTCCTCCTCCAACCTATGGTAAGGAAGTGGAAGAAACTATCGCAAGACTGGCTTCCAGTCTTGAAAATCTTTCCAATTTGCCTTATCCCAAAAGATGGATGGCCATCAAGTTGCTAGAAAAAGATGCTCAAATAATCGAATTAATTGCCGAGGTTTCTCCTCAAACTATAGAACTCGCTTCTCAGGCTATTCTGAATCTCGAAAGAATTCATGGTCACGACTCCGCAATAGTAATGGCAGGAGAACGTTGCCATCTGGTAGCGGAAATCGTTAGAGAAACCGTCCACCTGACTCCCCCATCAGGCAAAACTTTAAGTGAAAAATTGGATTGGATTTCCACCCATAAATTTATCGGGGTTCCGGCTTTGATTTTGTTGATGCTGCTGATTTTTGCAACGGTCTTGAAGTTGGGGGACTGGCTTTCCGACATATTAGGAAAAATATTTTCCGGTTGGCATGGGATTTACTTGTCGATTTTCGGAACCTCTTTCTGGGTGAATTTGGGATGGTCGGCGATTGAGTCTGCTTTGGCATTGTTGCAAGTCGCTTTACCTTATATTTTATCATTCTATTTTATCTTATACTTACTGGAAAGTTTGGGATATCTAGCCCGAATCGCTTTTTTAACCGACAATTTAATGCATAAATTAGGGATTCATGGCAAAGCCTGCATTCCGCTATTGCTCGGATACGGCTGCAATGTTCCAGCCTGCCTGGGCTGTAAAATTCTCGAGAGCCAAAGGGAACGCTTAATCGCCGGCTTTTTAACCACCCTGGTGCCATGCAGCGCCCGCACGGTAGTTATCATGGGACTAGTGGGTAAATATGTCGGTATCTGGTGGGCTTTAGGATTATACTTGCTTAATCTTGCGGTAATTTTTATTCTGGGAAGAATTTCTTCAAAAGTATTGCCCGGAGAACCCACCGAATTAATTATGGAAATGCCGGAATATAAGCTTCCGCATTTTAAAACCATTTTTCTTCAACTTTGGCTAAGACTAAAGGAATTTATCATTATTGCCGCCCCTTTGGTGATCATTTCCGGGGTATTTATTCAAGCTTTATACCTGCTGGGTTGGTTGGCCCCGGTTGCCCATTTTTTAAGCCCGATTACAGTCAACTGGCTGGGACTACCGGTGAGTGCTGGGATATTGCTGATTTTCGGCATTTTAAGAAAAGAATTAATTTTGGTAATGCTGGCGGCTTTATTGGGTACTACCAACTTCGCCCAAGTCCTTTCGCCCAACCAGATGATAACTCTGGCCCTGGTCAGCATGTTTTATGTTCCATGTCTTTCCACCATTGCGGTCTTAAAACAGGAATTCGGCTGGAAAAAAGCCTTGGCCATTACTTTGTTTGAGATAATCCTGGCTCTAACTTTAGGCGGCATAGTATCGCGACTGCTGTTATTCGTATTTTAACCAATAATAAAAAAGCCCCATTCTAAGGGGCCTGAAGTTTAGCAATAAATCGAACATTATTTCGATTCTTCTTCCTCTTCTTCTTTGTCCGGCTGCTCGCGTCTTCTTTTTCCCTCTTCTTCTTCTTCCTCTTCTTCAATTAGAATCGGCTTGTTGTAGCTGTCATGAATATCCATAATCGAAACGGATTCGGCCGGATCCATCTGCATTTTCTGAGGTTCAGGCACGTTTTTCATCTGGGATAGGGTATCAGCCGGTTTTCCGTTCTTGATGTCGATTTGCCCTTCCACTACTTTCTTTGCCGCATCATAAGCTTCCACCGGTACATCTCCTTTTATAAAATCAATTTTTTGCTTCAATAGATTTTGTGAGTCCCAGGCTTCCGTGATTGTCCGGCTCTTGGAGTTAGTTTTTTCACCTACCCCGGGAGCATCTGAATTTTCTTGATCGTTAAACCCTTCGTACTCTATACCTGATGTTTCGGCAGACCTTTTCTTCTGTTCCGATTTTTTCAAACCGGAAAGCACTCCGGAGTGGGAGGCTGCATCCATCCTTTCTGAAGCATCCATGTCGTCAATATCCATATCTTCATCTGGACGAATTATCACCTGATCTTCTTGCTCGACGGAACCCGGCCCCTTGGGCTGTTTCGGCCTGATATTTTTTTGACCTTTGGGAGTTAACTCCTTAGCATGCTTTAACCCCCCCATACCTGCCTGCACATTTCGAACCATTCCAGAATGTTGTTGGACTTTATTTATAACATCGGCAATCGGGTTTATCCTTGTCGGATCCATTGTTTAGCTCCTCCCCTATTTAGCGTTACTTAAAAAATTCAGTCGATAAACGGGAAATTTAGATATTTTTCTAGAATATATATATTATGAAAGCACCGGCCGGACTGAAAGTGAGTTATTCTGGAATCAGGGGAATTTATCCTTTATCCCTCACCCCAAAAGTAGCGTACGGATTTGGGAAAGCCTTTGTCGAGTTGTTAAGCAAAAAATCAAAAAATCCTTTAATTTTGGTTGGTCGAGACACCAGAGATTCGGGAGAAGAACTGGAAAATGCCATGATAAGCGGTATACTATCTGCTCCCTGTTGCATTCAAAGCTTAGGCATAGTGGCCACCCCCACCATTCAGCAAGCATTATCGGATTTTTCCGCCCATGGGGGAGTAATTATCACCGCTTCCCATAATCCTCCTGAATGGAACGGGTTTAAATTCTTTAAAGCTCCCAACTATACTGTTCTTTCTCCCTTGGAAATGAAAAAACTCTTTGAACTTTATCAAATTTTGGACAGCCATGTAAAATTGAGTTTGCCGGTTCTACCATACCAGTCTAATTCTCACCGGGCAATAAATTTACACCTGGAAAAAGTGCTTGCTTATGTAGACGTGGACTTAATCCGTGATCAACATTTCGTTGTGGAACTGGATTCCGCCGGAGGAACCGGTGAGTTACTCGGATCCAGGCTGCTGGAGAAACTAGGCTGCGAAGTGGAAATATTGAGGAGCGGGCGTTCTTCCGAACCCATTCCTCAGAACTTGACTCAGTTATGCGAAGTGGTCAAGAATCGCAGAGCCGACTTGGGTCTGGCCCAGGATTTGGATGCCGACCGGCTGGCAGTAGTTTCCGAACAAGGCATAGCTGTCGGTGAAGAATATACTCTGGCCTTGGTGGTTCGCCATTTGCTAGAGAAATTTAAAACCCAGCATCCGGTTGTGGTAAAAAATTCTTCCACTTCACACTTGATTAATTATCTGGTTGAGCAGTTCGGAGCCCAGATGGTGGAAACCAAGGTTGGAGAAATCAACCTTTCTTTGGCCTTGAAAAAATATCTTGATGAAAGAAGATTAGCTTTTGGCGGAGAAGGCAATGGCGGGGTAATTTTTCCTCCCATAAGCTTGGGACGTGATTCTTTCATTGGGATGGCTTTTATTCTTGAATACCTGGCTCTGCGCAAGAAGCCGGTTTCCGAATTAATCGCCGAATTCCCTCCATTCCATCAAGCAAAAATTAAAATCCCTCTAAAATTGGGAGAAAACCCCGAACAATATTTTAAACAATTAATAAAAGCTTTTCCCGAAGTCGAGAAAAATACCATTGACGGTCTGAAGCTGATTTTTTCCAATGATACCTGGCTTAGCCTACGCTCTTCCAATACCGAGCCGATTATGCGCTTAACCGCAGAGAGTCCGACTCCGATGAATGCCCAGGCCTTACTGAAAAAAGCCGGAAAAATCCTGGGAGTATAAATGCTGGATAAACAATATGACGTGATTGTGGTAGGTGCCGGGCACGCCGGGTGTGAAGCTGCTTTGGCGGCTTCACGGATCGGGATGGAGACGTTGTTAATCACCATCAACCTGGATAATCTGGCTCAGATGTCCTGCAACCCCGCGGTTGGGGGAATTGCCAAGGGGCACCTGGTGAAAGAGATTGACGCGTTGGGTGGTGAAATGGGTAAAGCCGCCGATTTTTCCGCCATTCAATTCCGGCGCCTTAATGCCAGCAAAGGACCGGCCGTACAAAGCTCACGCTGTCAAACCGACCGTTGGCTATATCACAAATATTACAAGCAAATCCTGGAAAACCAAGCTGGAATTCATCTTTATCAAAATATGGTTACCCGCATATTGGTTAAAAATCACCGGGTTTATGGAATAAAAACCAAAAGCGGAGAGATCTTTTACGGAAAGACCGTAATCCTTTCACCAGGCACTTTCTTGTCGGGCCTGATCCATATCGGTTTAACCCATTATCCCGGGGGACGCTTGGGTGATCCCTCGGCGGAAGAAATCACGAAAAACTTAAAAACACTGGGGTTTAATCTTGGGCGTTTTAAAACCGGTACTTGCCCTCGGTTGGATGCCCGTACCATTAATTTTAACAAAACTACGCTTCAGCCCGGAGACGCGGTGGGAATTCCATTCTCTTTTTCCAACCGAAACTTTCCCAACCCCCAACTACCATGTTTTTTAACTTACACTAACAAACGGACTCATGAAATCATTTTTTCCTCCCTGGATCGCTCTCCATTATACACCGGGGTAATCCAGGCAACCGGTGTGCGTTATTGCCCTTCGATTGAAGACAAGCTGGTTCGATTTGCCGATCGTTCCCAGCATCACGTTTTCTTGGAGCCGGAAGGATTGAACACTATAGAATATTATCCCAACGGACTTTCAACCAGCCTGCCCTTGGATGTACAATTAAAAATGCTAAGAACTATCCAAGGACTGGAGAAAGTAGAAATTATCCGTCCCGGATACGGAATCGAACATTATTACTCCGACCCCACTCAGCTCTTTCCTACCCTGGAAACCAAACTGGTGGAAAATCTTTATTTCGCAGGTCAAATCAACGGAACCACCGGATATGAAGAAGCGGGCGCCCAGGGGGTGATTGCCGGAATCAATGCCGCCCTTAAAGTTAAAAATCTTTCCTCTCTGGTTCTGGATCGCTCTCAGGCATATATTGGAGTGTTATTGGATGATCTAGTAACCAAAGGCACTAACGAGCCTTACCGGATGTTTACCTCCCGGGCAGAATACCGGCTGTTATTAAGAGAAGACAATGCCGATCTGCGGCTTAGAGAGATCGGTTATAAATCAGGACTGATAGATGAAACAACTTTTACTGAATTTTCTGTTAAAAAAGCTAAAATAGAACAAGAACTCAACCGGTTGAAAGATTTGCGGATTACTCCCGGAGGGGAAACAAATCAACTACTGGAAGAATTTTGCAGTTCTCCTTTGAAAGGCGGAATAAGCCTGGCGGATTTGTTAAAACGTCCGGAAATCCGCTACCGGGACTTGCCGAAATTTTTTCCAGGTTACCAAGCCGCTGAACCGGAAATAGCCGAACAAGTAGAGATTGAAATTCTCTACCGCAGCTTTTTGCGCCGCCAGCAGGAAGAAGTGGAAAAATTTAAACATATGGAAGAAGTCAAAATCCCCATGGAATTCGATTACTCAAGAATTCATGGATTTTCTAATGAGATTAAGGAAAAATTAAACCGAATTAAACCACTTTCTCTGGGGCAGGCGGCCAGAATTCCCGGAATTACCCCGGCCGCTATTTCGGCCTTAATTGTTAATTTAAAAAAGGGAAATAAGGCGAATAAGCCTAAATAGAAAATAATGCCAGAAATTTATCTACTTTTAAAACAGCGAGCGCAAGATTTGGGAGCCGATCTCTTCGGAGTTGCCGATATTACACAGTTAAGCCCCAATGATATCCTGATTGCTCCTCATACCATGTCTGGCATGCAACGAGCTGTCGTCATCGGGGTAAAATTGTTGGACGGAGTATTGAATGATATCATAGACTCACCAACTCAGCTTTATTTTCATCATTACCGGCAAATTAATTTTCAACTGGACAGGATCGCCCTGGAGGTGGGTAAGCTTATTGAAAAACAAGGCGCTCGAGCCATAACCATTGCGGCATCGCAATTAATAGATTGGCAGAAGCAGCAAGGGCATATTTCTCACCGAGCCTTAGGCCAAAAAGCTGGTTTAGGTTGGCGGGGACGTAATAATCTTTTAATCAACCCGATTTTCGGTGCCAGAATTCGTCTGGTCAGCGTATTAACCGACCTGGAATTACCGGCAGATTCTCCCCTAAAACAGGACTGTGGGGATTGTAGGGCTTGCATAAAAGCTTGCCCGGCAGAATCGATCAAAGAAAATCTCGAAGATTTTGATCCATTGAGTTGCATGGCCAAATTGAAAGAATTTCAAAAACAAGGGCTGGTAAGCCAAATGATTTGCGGAGTATGCGTCAAGGCTTGCCGGGGAGGGAATAAATAATGAGATCAATCTTTGCCTATGAGGAATGCCTGGATTGCAGGTGGAAGAGTTCACATAAAGGTACCCTTTCTCAACCGTTTTCTTTCGGCTGCCTGGCGTTTATTGCGCTATTGTTTCTTGCCCCTTTTTTAACGCCGCTTCTTTCAATTCCATATATGATTTACGGAGGAATTGGGCTGTTGGTGATCATCGCCCTGCTCTTTTTACGGCACGGAATCTATGCTCACAAACTATCCAAGCCTTCAATAAAGTGCCCGGCTTGCGGTTCCACCAGGATAAAACATCATTGCGGTTTATGGGAATAATTTCTTTTTAACCTCTTCTGGGGAAAAATCTCTTATTTCCAGCCATTTATCCCGGGAGCTTTCTCCTCTGACGACGGTCAATCCCGATCGAGAAATTCCAAGTTTTTCAGCTAGCAGTTCAATCACCGCTTGATTAGCCTTGCCTTTCTCGGGAACGGCTCTAACCTTGATTTGAATTTCTCCTTCGGCACTTAAACCAATCTGATTTTGAGTTGATCCAGGTTTGACTTTAACTTTTAAGATCATCGGCTAGTTCGGGGAAAAGCGTTCCCAAGTTGCCTAAAGCTTTTTGGGCCGCCATTTGCTCGGCTTTCCGCTTGCTGGAGCCTTCTCCTTCTCCAATTTTTTTACGCTGGAGCCATACTCCCACAAGAAAATTTTTCCGATGAGAAGGCCCTTTTTCTTTCACCACTCGATATTTAGGAAGAATCTTGTAATGCTTTTGGATAATCTCCTGAAGCAGACTCTTGCTGTCTTTCTCGGCTTTTTCCAGGCTGGTGATTTCAATCTGAAAATTTTCGCTTAAAAATTTCCATGCTTTATCCTTGCCCTGCTCCAAGTAAATAGCTCCTACCACCGCTTCAAAACAGTCACTTAAGAGAGACTTGCTTTTTCTCATTTCATCATCTTCGTTTTTTCCGATAATGATGAATTCTCCCAAGCCCAAGGCCTCGGCCTTTTGAGCCAAAAACCCCGCATTAACCAGATTGGATTTCATGCAGGTAAGCTCACCTTCCGAGGCTTGTGGGAAATTATTAAATAACTCTCCGCTGATAAATAACCCTAAAACTGCGTCTCCGAAAAATTCCAGTCTTTCATAGGAAGAAAACAGCCGATCGCCGTCTTCATTGCAGGAATTATGAGTAAGTGCTTGGGCTAATAATTCGAGACTTAATTCTGTCTTTAGCCGGGCTTGCAATTCTTTTAAATCAGGCATTATTAATCGCGGTAGCGTTTAATTACGATCGCCGCGTTCTGTCCTCCAAAACCAAAAGAATTGTTTAGCGCATATTCCACCTCGGCTTTGCGGGCCAAATTGGGAATAACATCCAGATCACATTCCTGATCGGGAAACTCATAATTGATAGTCGGCGGGATAATTCCACGCTTGGTGGCAAATGCACAGATAATGCTCTCCACGGCTCCCGCGGCCCCCAATAAGTGCCCCATCATCGATTTAGTGGAACTGATTTGGGGAGTTTTTTCCCCAAACAGTTTTTTTATGGCCAAAACTTCTATTTTATCTCCGGCCGGAGTTGAAGTTCCATGGGTATTGATGTAATTAATTTGTTCCGGCTTGATCCCGGCGTCCTCAATGGCGGCTTTCATGGCGTTCATTCCTCCATTGCCTTCCGGGTCGGGGAAAGTTATATGATAAGCATCGGCCGATGCTCCAAAACCTAGAATTTCTGCGTAAATAGTAGCCCCTCTGGCCTTGGCTCTTTCCAGTTCTTCAAGCACCATAACGCCGGAACCTTCTCCGATCACAAAACCATCGCGATTTTTGTCAAAAGGTCGTGAAGCTTTTTCCGGCTCATCATTGCGGGTAGAAAGAGCTTTCATAGAGCAAAAGCCTGCGACCGCCATCGGAGTAATCGTAGCCTCGGTTCCTCCGGTCAGCATTAAATCGGTTTTACCGTAGCGGATCAAATCAAAAGCCGCCCCGATGGAATGCGCACCTGAAGCGCATGCCGAAACTATCGAAAAATTGGGGCCTTTCATGCCGAACTTTATAGCCACTTCCCCGGAAGCCATATTAATAATAGTCATGGGAATAAAGAAAGGACTGACTTTGTCCGGGCCTTTCTCCAGCAAATTTTTATGTTGTTGCTGGATGGAGATCATTCCCCCGATTCCCGAACCAATTATAACTCCAAACCGGTAAGGATCTTCCTTTTCCAGATCAATTCCCGAATCTTTCAAAGCCTCGGTAGCAGATGCCATAGCAAAATGCATGAAGCGGTCTTTTTTCCGGACATCCTTAGCTGATAAATATTTTTCCGGTTCAAAATCCTTTACTTCGCAACCAATTTTGCTGTCATAATTAGTAACATCGAAGGCGGTAATAGGGCCGGCTGCTGATTTTCCGCGGATTAAATTTTCCCACATTACTTCCTTGTCCACACCCAAGGGTGTCATGACTCCGATTCCGGTTATGACTACTCTTCGTTTCATTCATACCTCCAAAACGAATCTACCAAAGCTTTTTTTATTCGTTAATTTTTAGCATCTTCCTTCAAAAGCCCGAAACGAGGCAAAACTGTGACTTTTTCGGAAAGCAAAACTTTATCTCCGACTTGAAGCTGATTTTTATCTTTCTCAGAAAAATCGTTCGCGGATGTCGGAGTGAAGATTTCCATATCTCCGCCCGGATATGCCGAGTTTTTCTTAACGTATGCCAGCCCCACCTGGTAACCATCCCCCACCACCACACAACTGGTGACTTTTCCGAGAAAGGCTCCCCGGGAATTAACCGCTATAGCGCCCGGACGCAAAACCCTGGCTCCCCGGTTGACGGTCTTGAATCTGACAATTTCCATATTGCGGGATTTTTCCCGGCTCAAAAGGGCTTGGCGGCCAACAAAGAACGGTTTATGGAAACACACGAATTGAGCGTAACCTGCTCCAAGTGCGGAAATTCCCATTTCCCCTTCCAATTCGTGTCCATAAAGCGGCAAACCAAACTCACACCGGGTAGAGTCACGTGAACCCAGTCCTGCCGGGGCTATTCCAAACTCTTTGCCGGCTTCCATTAGTTTCTGCCAGATAGCGGAAGCATATTTAGGATGAAGATAAAGCTCAAACCCAATTTCTTCTCCGGTATAACCGGTGCGGGAGAGGTAAAGCGGCATTTCTGCCAATTCCACTCTCATAAATTCAGCCCGGTTAAGCTTCTGAGCTTTAAGTTTAGCCAGAGGGTCGGCGATTAATTTTAAGATGACCTGCAGGGAAGCCGGGCCTTGTAGAGCAATATCCACCATCTGCTCAGCACCGGAATCCGGAGATTTTAAATCCCGAATTTCAACTTTCCCTTCCAGTTTCATTTCCGGATGTTCTTGCTCCGGACTATAAAGCCCCTGGTTTACCCCGTTGACCCAGGCCCGGATTTTATCCTGGTTGGCGGCGTTAACTACCATGAAGTAATAATTATCCTTCTTAACACAGTAGAGCATAATGTCATCCAGAATCCGGCCGTCCGGCCCTAACATATAAGAATATTGCGACTCGCCCTCTGCAATTTTATGAACGTAGTTGGTCGTCATCAAGTCTAAAAACCGGGAGGCATATTCACCCTTGAATTCTAAGATCCCCATATGAGAAACATCGAACAAACCGCATCTCTCTCTAACCGCCAAGTGTTCGTCTTTGATGCTGGTATACCAAATCGGCATGTTCCAACCGGCGAATTCGGTAAACCTGGCTCCCAGAGCTTTATGTTCCGCATAGAGACAAGAATTTTGCATCTGTGCCTGGGGTTGGGTAAAGACAAAAGGTTTGAATTCGGCCTGGGGGAATAACTCCGAGTTTAAACGGTTTTTCCCGATAAAGTAAGGTTTTTCCATAGCATAAAGATTTTGTCCGGCTTCGGGAACAGCCCCGGCGACCGCTTGACCCGTAGTTTCATAAATTTCTACCGGACCTTGAATTTTAGCCAGAATATCCTGAGAATCAAATTTCACATAGCCATCTGATAACGCTCTCAACCACTCTTTCACCACAAAAGATTTCTCGGATTTTAATTTTAACTGGTATTCCCGGGGAGAAATTCTGGTAATCAAAGTTTCCGCCATGACTTCCCCATCTCGGCCCAGAATTATGGCCGAGTATTGATTAGTTGACAGATCCTGAATGTTGGCGGTAGTCACTTCTTGAAGAAATAATCCGGCCCTCAAACCCTTGATGGTCAAATCGCTGGTTGCTTGACCTGAGGTCTTGGCGCTTGCGCTATAATAATGAGGATAATCCTCGTTAAAAGCGGTGTCATTCTTCTCAATTTTCTTTAAGAGATTTTCAATATTCCGGCAAGTTTCCCGGTAAGCTTCGAATTCCACCTTGCCGCGAGCCACTTTTCCCTTGGAACCGTCATACGCGAAAGAAGTGATATTGGTCAGTATCTGATAAACCCCCTGGGCGATAATGTCCATATCGGCTTCTCTCATCCCCCGCTGGCTGGCCCAAGTAGTCCCCAGCCGGATACCACTGGCATCGGCTGCGCTGGTGTCTCCGGGGATAGTGTTTTTGTTAACCACCAGACCGCAAAGATCCAAAATCCGGGAAGCTGTTTCCCCGCGAAGCGGGAAATCGGCCTTGGGATGAATGGGTTTTAAATCTACCAGCATCATGTGGGTATCGGTCCCCTCACCTACCAGCTTCAAGCCTCGCTTCTTTAAGCCTTCCGCCAAGGCCTTGGCGTTATCCACGATTTGCTTCATTAAAGCTTTAAATTGCGGAGTTTTAGCCAGATGGAAGCAAACCGCCTTGGCAGCCATGTTGTTAAGATGAGGGCCGCCCTGCTCGCCGGGGAAAACTGCATTGTCGACAGCTTGAGCGATTTTGGGATTAGTGCTCAAAACCACCGCTCCCCTAGGACCGCAAAGAGTTTTATGAGTGGTGAAAGTAATCACATCGGCGTAACCCACGGGACTGGGGAAGTAACCCGCCACTACCAGGCCTGCCGGGTGCGAGATGTCGGCAAACAGATAGGCGCCGACTTCATCGGCGATTTCTCGGAATTTCTTCCAATCTACGCTCCAGGGGTAGGAACTGTAACCGGCTACGATCATTTTGGGGTGGTAGCTTTTCACCAGTTGAGCAATTTCATCATAATCCAATCGCTGAGTTTTAGGGTTGACGGTATAAGGCAGGAAATGATAGGTCTTACCCGAGCGGTTGTAAGGGCTGCCGTGAGTCAAATGACCGCCGTGAGTCAAATCCATCCCCATCACCCGGTCACCCGGAGTAAGCAGAGCCTGGTAAACTGCGTTGTTGGCGGCGGCTCCGGAGAGGGACTGTACATTAGCGAATATTAAATCGGCCGGTACCTGGGAGGTGGAAAAAATTTCCTCGGCCCGGCGGCAGGCCAGGGCTTCCACAAAATCAGCATATTCACAGCCTTTATAATAGCGGCGATTCTGATAACGGCGATAAAGTCCCATTTGTTTGCCATAGTCCAAAATTTCTTCCTCGCTGTCTAAGGCCATAAATTTTTTACGAGGATAACCTTCAGCGTAAATATTGGTAAAATCAGAGGCCAAAGCCGCTCTTACCGGATCGGGACAAATGCTTTCCGAAGGGATGAGGATAATTTTTCGGGTTTGTCTTTTATGCTCAAGATCCAGCAAGTTATAGACTTGCGGGTCTAACTCCGATAAAGTTTGAGTTAAATTGTCCTGTAAAATTGTCATGATTAAAAAACCTCCTGAAAGTTAAAAGAATAGAAAAGAGTTCTTATTCCGGGTGAGTTTTTCCTTCCTCTTATTTAAATAATAAGGGGGAGAAAATTTGTAGAAATTTTGAGTCAGGCAAACCGGTTGAGATTAAAAATAAATGGTTTGGTCAGACAGTAAGTCCCGCCCCGGTCATCCTGATAGAAGCCGCGGATTTTGACCATTGCTTTCTGTCCGTTTTGTTGCAGGAATTCATCCAGCTTAGAAGCCGACTCGTTAATCACGACTTTTTTTCACGGATGTAACATGAGGGGAAAATTAATTTTTTCCGATTTCTGAAAAAAATTAGGACCGTTAAGTACCCAGAATCCGGCAGCACTGACCAATAGTGGGGATTGATAGCGGTTGGCTAATTCAAGGTAAATCTTAGGCTCCCGGCTCCAAAAATTGGTACAAACTCGAAGATAAACTCCATCGCTTTTTTTCGAATTTCGATAAATTGTCACCGCGGTATGATGAGAATCCCTAACTGCATGCAACAATTCCGGAATAGCGTCTGCTTGCTCAATTTGACTTAAAGCTTTCAGCCCATCCGGATACAATGTCGGGGATAAATCGGGCAATATGTTCCTATATTAATAAAACTGCCTTTTTTTGCTTTCCTGGTAAAACAATTTCAATTTAGGATTTTTGGCCATTGTTCCCAAAATATAGTCCTGGCTACAATGATCATTAGCCCATATATTAACGGCCAATTCAAGACCTGCTATACGCAGCTTACTCAGCCATTTTAAGGCCAAATCCGGACATTGAGAAATTCTACCTAAATCGCAATATAATAATTCTTGAATATAAATATTCGCTAAATGCGAAGTTGAATTTTCCAAGTAATTTAAGCCTGCTCATCGAATTGCTGGATTAGGCCACTTTAATTTTTGAAAAACGGCCTTGAGAAGTTTTTCTTCTTTACTTATATAATGAGATTCGCAGAAAAGTCGATTCTCTTGCTTAACTTGAGCATAAACCACATTACTCAGAGCGCCTTCGACCTCTTCACGAACTTTGGGGTCTGAAGAATTACGCAGTAAAATCAAGTCGGAAATTGCTTGAGTATCTATTTTTTTTATACAGATGGGTTAAGTAGTGTAATTTTCGGGTTGCGGCTCCTACTACCTTGGAGGAAGGATCTTTCAAAGCGGCCAGCAAGAATGGCAAACAAACCGGGACATGGATATCATCTCCCAAATAAGTGCATATTCTCTAAATCATTAAGCAAAACCGTCAGGGCCCTTGCCCCCAATCGCTTAAGTTTCCAACGAGCGAATGAATTATGTCTGCGTGCTTCCTTGATCAAGCCGGGAATATCTTCTTTGGCAGGATTAATCGGCCAGAACCAATGCCCACAACAACTAAAATGGCAATTAAAGAACGGATGAATTTTATCACTACAACTTAGCCAGCCACGGCAGAATATAAGCCAACAGTTTCTGCTGTTTTTGCTCTAACGCCAACTTTTCTGCAACCAGTAAGCTTTCCTTGGCTTGTTTTTTTTCTCCCAGCATCATCAATGCCAGGCCCTTAAAGGCATAGGCCGAGGGATCCTGCGGTCTTAATTCCAGAACCTGGTCTAAGGATTCTGCTGCTTCTGAATATTTTTTCAGATCAATCAAAGTCATTCCCAAGTCAAGCCAGGATTCCGGGTCTTCGGGCCGGACTTTTAAACCTTCCCGATAGCAATTGACCGCTTCCTCATTACTTCCCATCTTCGCCAGCACCTTGCCTTGCCCGTACCAGGCTTCGACTAATTCCGGCTTAATTTTAGCCGCTTGCTGATAAGCTGCCAGAGCGTCTTCAAACCGGCCCATTTTATAGAGAGCCAGCCCCTGGAAAAACCAGGCTTCGGCATTTTCCGGACTCAATTCCAGAACTTTTTTGCAACAAGCAACCGCTTCCCAGTAATGATCCAGCATAACCAGGGCTGAAGCCTGATTTTGCCATGCTTCAATATAATCAGGTTTCAATTGCAGGGCTTTTTGATAACTTAAAACTGCTTCTTCATAATCTCCGATATTGGTTTGCGCTATCCCCTGCAAGTACCAGCCCTCGTAATTCTCCGGATCTAATTCTAGGGCCTCATTATAACAAGCTATTGCTTCCCGATAACGGGTAAGGACAGAAAGAGTAAGGCCTTGATTAGACCAAGCCTTAGCCATATCGGGTTTAATTTCCAAGGCTTTGCGATAGCTGTTAACCGCTTCTTCATAGCACCCCAGGACGGCCAGAGTGAGACCATTAAGGAACCAAGCTTCGGCATTTTCCGGCTTAATAACCAGTACTTTTTCCAAATTCTCGAAAATTTCCGCCAAACTATCCAGACCAGACGAAACTGAAGCCTGCATATACCAAGCCTTGGTATAATCGAATTTTACCGGAACAGCTTTTTGAAAATATTGAACCGCTTCCTGGAATTTACCCAAGTCAGCCAGCACAATTCCCTGTTTGGATCGGAAATTTACCAAGCCTGGATTTAATTCCATGGCTTCACGATAACTTGCCACAGCTTCCTCAAACCGTCCTAATTTTGCCAGCACTTCTCCTTGTTTATGCCAAGTTTCGGCATTTTGAGAATTAAGCTCCAAGGCCTTTTGTAAACTTTCCCAAGCTTTATCAAAGACTTGCAGTTCAATAAGATTGCTTCCCTGATGATGCCAAGCCTCCGAGTGGTCGGGTTTTAGTTCCAAAGTTTTCTTAAACGAACTTAAAGCCTGAGCCGGATGCCCTAATTGTTCCAGTTCCAATCCTTGAGCAAACCAAGCCTGAGTATAATCAGGATTGTACTCTAAGGCTTTCTGTAAGGAAATCAGCGCTTCCTCACTTTCTCCCCGAGCAGACGACAAAGCGCCAAGTTCATACCAGACTTCCGAGTAATCGGGCTTTAATTCCAAGGCCTTGTGTAAACACACCAGAGCTTCTTCATTTCTTCCTAACTTTTTCAGCAGTTGCGCCTGAAAAAACCATGACTGGACTAAATCCGGGTTCAATTCTAATGCTTTGACGAAACAAATGAGCGCTTCTTCATCGCGATTCAGTTCCGCCAAGGCAGCTCCCTGTTTATTCCAAGCCGATGGGTCATCGGGTTTTAATTCCAAAGCTTTCTGAAAACTGTTTAATGCCTCATCGCGAAGGTCTAATTTTTCCAAAATATAACCCTGGTAAAACCAAAGTTGAGCATTGTCAGGGTTTTCTTTTAATAATTCCTGGTAAGCCGCTAAAGCTTCTTGATTACGTTCCAGTTCACCAAATAACGTAGCTAGTAATATTCTGGCTTGAGGCCAGTCGGATTTTAGCTCTAAAGCACGGGTTAAGCTTTGGAGCGCCTCTTGCAAACTCCCTAATTGAATGAGCCCCAGACTCTGGCGAAAATAACCTTCGGCAAAATCCGGCTTTAGCTCCAAAGTGCGCTTAAAAGCAGCTATCGCTTCTTCCTTTTGTCCCAATTTATCTAGCGCCAAAGCTTCTCCGTACCAGGCTTGAGCAATTTCAGGTTCTAATTCCCGGGTTTTTTGAAAGGCTTGCAAAGCCTCTTTGGGCTGATTAAGTTCAGCCAGGGCCAAGGCTTCTCCAAGCCAGGAGTAGGCTGAATCAGGGGTTATTGTCAGCGCTTTTTTAAAACAATCCACAGCTTCCGCCAGACGATCCAGTTGAGCCAATGCAAAACCCATACTACACCATGCCTCCGGATAGTCGGGCTTTAATTCCAAGGCCTTTTTTAGGTAAGGCATAGCTTCCTGAATCTGCTGGTTCTTAGTTAAGGCTGAACCCCGCATTAACCATGTTTGCGGATTTTGAGGATTAAAGTCCAAGGCTTTCTGATAAGAAGCCAACGCTTCTTCCAACCGACCCAGCATTTCCAAACCAGTTCCCAAGTTATGCCATAATGAGGCATTTTCGGGAGTCATTTCCAACGCTGTATTTAAACAATCAACCGCTGCTTCATAATTATTCAGCTCTGCAAAGGCAAGGCCCAGATTCTGCCAGGCCAATACTTCGCCGGGATTAAATTCCACAAATTTTTGATAAGAAGAAAGCGCTTCATGCCAATTTCCCAAGTTTAATTGAGCCTCTCCTATAAAGAACCAGGGTTGATAATCTTGCGGATTTAAATTTTTGATTTTGTCAAAAACCGCTAAAGATTCTTCCCATCTTTTAAGTTGCTGCAAAATCAACCCCTGGTTTAAAAAAGACAAATTATCTTCCGGATTCAATTCCAATGCTGATTGAAAAGCTTTCAACGCTTCCTCAAAAGCACCGGAATCTGCCAGCAACGCTCCCTTTAAAGTCCAAACCTCCGCAAAATCCGGCTTCAATTCCAAGGTTCGGGAAAAACTTTCCAAGGCTTGATTAAACTGACTTAATTTAAGCTGAGTAGCTCCTAAATGAAACCAGGCATCGACATAATCGGAATTTAGCTCCAAAGCTTTATGAAAGCAATCGATGGCATCTTCTTGTCGCTCTATACGATTATAAGCCCGCCCTTGAGAAAACCAGCTTTCAGCATCCATCGGACAAATTTCAGCGGGTGTTTGATAATCGTTGATCATTGCTCCGGCAAGCGGTTGCGGCTCTGCATACATAAATTGTCTGACCGGAGATGTCGCTTCCTGCCAATTAGTATCAACACGCAGAGTTTGCTTTATTTGATCCAAAAGTTCCTGAATCTTTTTACCCATTTTACCTCCCAATAACGGTTAAATAATATTAGACCGCAGGTTGGTTCATAAATTAATTATAGCATTTTTAAAACTAAAATTAAGACCTATGATTAAAATCGTGACTTATCGAACTACAATTAGGCATCCAAGATATAACAAGTTGTTCGAAAATTTAGATTTTTTGGTAGGATTTTCATTCCATGATTCCAATGGTATTATAATTTTACTAATAACAAGCAGGAAGGGAAAAAAACGCCATACTTCGAAATAAACCAAATGAGGATGGAAAAAGCTAAGATTAATAACATCTACTGGAGGGTGCTTTTCTTCCTCATCCTAAGTTTGATGGTGCTCAATTCTTCCTGCCAAGGTCAAACAAATCATAAAAGCTACATTCTAGAATACAAACTGCTTAGAGAATACCGGACTTCTAATTTTATCGAGCAGGTTAACTCCGGAAAGCACCCTTTTTATCAGGCGATGGTGAAAAATCGAACTTGTAATTTCTCTCCCCACTCTCCTACCCGCCTGATTCATAGTCCGAGTGACATTCTGATTCCTTATGAAATTTCTCAGTCAGCCTTTACGGAAATGGAAAAACTAGGAGCAAAAAATCTAGAATTAATCCCCTTGGGCAAAGCTCTGGATCATCATCAGGCTTGCCTGGTAGCGATTTATCGCGCAAGGCAATGGTTCGACAATTTTAAATAACAATGCCGGTTTCCCCTACCTGGGGTAAAAAGATAAATAAATATTAAGGAGAGAAACATGATTAAACTAAACAAATGGCACCTGGTAATTATCTTGCTAGCCAATTTCTTCTTTACCTGGCTTTGTCTGGGAGCTTTTGCCGACAACTCGACCAACTCAACGCCGACTGTTCCTGCTGCCACTCCCACTCCTGGGCAACCTATTCCAAATACTATTGTGGTACCAAACGAAGGGCTTCATTTTGTAACCTCGACCGGAAAACCCATCTGCGTCATAGCTTATGACCAGGATGGCGGTGGAATGGTAGTTTTCAATACCCAGGGGAAACCGGTAGGTGAATTCTCTGCCGATCCAAACGGTGGGGCTTTAGCCCTGGGAAATAGCCAAGGTAACCGCGCAGCGGCAATGTTCGCCGATACAGCGGGAGGTACTATCGGACTCTATAACAACCAGGGCAATACTATTGGAGCGCTGGGAGTAGACGATGACGGCGGAGCTTTCAGTATCTGCAACAACCAAGGGCAAAGAGTCGGAACCTTCGGATGCGTTCCATCCGGCGGAGCCTTAATGGTTTATAATTCCCAGGGAACTGCAGTGGGCGCTTTAGGAGCGGATGTTAACGGCGGAGTAGTGGGTATCGGGGACAACAGCAATCAATCTATCTGGATGATGCCCCAAGCAGTTCAGTCTGCACCAGCTCAACAACCCCAGCCGCTTAAGCAATTAAAACCGGTGAAACCTATAAAATCCACTAAAAGTAATTAAGTCTAAAACCTGATTAAACAAACCGATTAAGTCCTGAACTTTGTTACAGGACTTAATTCGTTTAAAGATTAATAACTCAAATCTTGTTGCAGTTTAAAAAGATTTTTGAAATTTATGCCGAATAGGAAATTTTATGAGAATTTTTCGTCTGGCTTTAGCCCAAATTAATCCCACAGTAGGAGACTTGGAGGGAAACCGGGATAAAATCTTAGCGTTTTTAAAAAAAGCCGAGCAGCAAGGAGCAGACCTGATTGCTTTCCCTGAGCTCTCCTTGGTAGGTTACCCTCCTGAAGACCTACTCTTAAAGCCCAATTTTATTGAAGACAACCTGAACGTTCTCGAAGAGATTGCCTTGGCCACCAAAGAAACCGCATGTCTAGTTGGTTTTGTAGACAAAACAGATGATATCTACAGCGGCGCCGCCATCCTTCAACACGGAAAAATCCTGGGTGTTTATCATAAAATTTTTCTCCCCAACTATGGAGTATTTGATGAAAAACGCTATTTCCAAGCCGGTCAAGAAATTCCGGTATTTATCATCAATGGGATGAATGTGGGAATAAGTATCTGCGAAGATATCTGGTACCCGGACGGCCCCCCCACTATTCAGGCAGCCGCAGGAGCCGAAATTTTAATCAGTTTAAACGCTTCTCCTTATTATATGGGAAAACACATTCTGCGCGAAAGGATGCTCTCGACCAGGGCTTCCGATGCTAAAGCTTTCCTGGCCTGGGTAAATCTAGTAGGAGGGCAGGATGAACTAATTTTTGACGGACAAAGCATGATTTTTGACCCCGAGGGTGAAATCTGCGGTAAAGCCCCGATGTTTGAGGAATATCTACTAACTGCCGATTTAAACCTGGAAGATTCCTTCCGCCAGAGACTTCATGACCCCAGACGCAGGGAAATAAACCTGGAAGACTTGCCTTTGGGGCATAAAGTTACCCGCCGGTTAATTTCCGAAGCTTTACCTAAAGCCCAAAAGCCGGCGTTAATTCCTGCACCACAGCCGGAATGGCCCCAAAGACTGAAAGAAATCTATCAGGCACTGGTTCTGGGTGTTAGAGATTATATTAAGAAAAATGGTTTCAGAAAAGTTTTGATCGGCTTAAGCGGAGGGATTGACTCAGCCCTGACCGCTGCTATTGCAGTAGATGCGGTAGGCAAGGACAACGTCAAAACCCTCTTTCTCCCTTCCCGGTTTACCCTCCCCATCAGCCGGGAAATCGCTTTTCAAATAGCTCAAAATTTAGAGATCGAACTAGAAGAAATCCCAATAGACAACATTCTAACCTCATATTTGGAAACCCTTAAACCCCATTTCAGAGAAAAAAATCCCGACGCTACCGAAGAAAACCTCCAGGCCCGCATCAGAGGTAATTTACTGATGGCATTCTCCAACAAATTCGGCTACCTGGTGCTGACCACCGGCAATAAGAGCGAGATGGCGGTAGGTTATGCCACTCTATACGGGGATATGGCGGGAGGATTTGCGGTCTTGAAAGACGTATTTAAAACCACGGTCTTTGAATTATGTCTATGGCGAAACACCCAGGGAGAAATATTCCCTGAATCGGTTTTGACCCGCCCCCCCTCGGCTGAACTGAAAGAAAACCAAACCGACGAACAGGCTTTGTGCCCATATAAAATACTAGATCCGATTTTGAAGGCTTACGTGGAAGAGGATAAATCTCTTAACGAAATAGTTTTTATGGGATATGAAAAAACCATTGTGGAAAAAATAATAAAACTGGTAGACCAGAGCGAATACAAGAGAAGACAGGCCCCGCCGGGAGTAAAAATCACCCCAAGGTCTTTCGGTAAAGACCGGAGACTCCCAATCACTTCGGGGTACAAGATAAGTTAACTATGAAAGAATTTTATCACGACCTGACCGATCGGGAAACCGATGAAACTAAGGTGTTAGCAGCCAGAATTTCTGAATCCCTGAAAAAAATGGGATTAAATTCTCAGGCGGTTATTTTATCGGATTACCCCCACAAAAAAATTTACAGCCGAGATTTAGCCGATATTCCGGTTATGATGGAAAAACTGCTGTTCAAGACCGTTCCACTCCTAGTTATACAGCCGGTTTGCCCGGAAGATTTGACGGTAATCTTACAGACTGCCCAAAAAGAAAATCTTCCGGTCTTCCCCAGAGGAATCGCTTCTTGGGGATTGGGAGGGGCAGTCCCTACCACCAGAGGGCTGGTGGTGGATTTTTCTCCTTTGGACAAAATTTATTCTCCCGATTTAGAAAACCAGACTATTACCGTAGAGGCCGGGGCCCGGTGGGGTAAAATTGATGAAAAATTGGAAAACTACGGACTTATGGTTCCGGTATCTCCCTCCAGCCGTTTTTCTACAGTGGGAGGCTGGGTAGCTACCGGTGGTTATGGTCTGAATAGTCTGTCGTATGGGCATTTGAGCAGTTGGGTCTCCTCTCTCAAGGTTGCAACTCCGGCCAAGGGGTTGTTGGAGCTTACCCCCGACAACCCCGACTTTGAGGCTTTTTTTAATACCGAAGGACAAATGGGTTTGATTTATCAGGTTACCTTAAAATTATTAAAACGCCCAGCCATTGAATACCCCCACTTAATATATTTCGATTCTCCCACACAGGCCTTTGACTATGCCAGGGAATGGCTGGAACAAGGCCCCGTTCCTCTAACCTTGAATTTTAAGGGCCGGGAATTAATGGCCCAGACCAGACGGGGAGAAAACCTTCCCCTGGAAGAAAAAGACGCCCTACTTTTTGCTTTTACCGATCAAGCTCAAGAAAATGAGTTCTTCAAGCGCTATCCGGGGTTAAATCAAGCTCCAGCTTATCTGGCTAGATTTCTTTGGCAGGAGCGCTTCAACCCTATGATGCTTCATTCCAAGGCACCTTCCATCCTTGCCTCTGAAGTTATTTTACCCCAGGAGAAAGCCTCTGAATTTGTAAAAAAAGCCGAAGCATTGGGAAAAAATTATCAGGTGCCCCTTTATTTTGAGTTTCACTATTTAAAAACCGACAATAAACCGCAAGTGCTTGCCATGACTTTATTTAACTGTGATCGAAGAAAACCGGCAGCTTATTATGCATACTTATCTCTGGTTCCAGTCTTGACCAGGATGGGTATCAAGCTGGGAGGCAAACCCTATGGAATCGGGATTTGGAATGTTCCCTTCCTGCCCTGGGGCTTTGATGAACAAAAAATAAAGAAAATCCAAGCAGCCAAAGCCGAATTCGACCCCGGGGGGATTATGAATCCCAGAAAATTTACCGCCATTCAATCCCGTTTTTATAATCTTCCGGGGCGGATGTTCCACCCCCTGCTTTACGGTTTTGGAATGGATCTGCTCTTGAGCGTTTCTCCCTTAACCGGGATGTTGATTCCCGGTTTAAATCTAAGTTTCCAAAAATATATCTCTCCATTGCAAGAATATCCATTTGCCTGCACTTCTTGCGGAAACTGTTTAAGCGTCTGTCCGGCATATTTAACAACCAAAAAAGAAACCAGTTGCCCGCGAGGAAAACTGAGCTTGGCCCGAAGACTGGTAAAGGGCAAGAAGCTTGATGAAGCTGTGTGCCGCGAGGCTTTCTTCTGCACTTCCTGTGGAAATTGTGAAAAAGTCTGCCAAAATTTGATTCCCCATCTCAGTTTATGGGAAGAATTAGAGTCGGAATTGATGAAGGTCGTTCCTCGCCCGGATAATGAAATCATAGAATGGCTTAACTCTCTGGGGCAAAATCCCCAATATCTTGAATTGATAGGATCTAAACCGTGGGAAAATTTTTAATTCATTCACAATTTGTCGCGAACCATAAACCGGCCATTCCTAGATTGATGATCAAGCGGGAAGATTATTGCGTCAAGTGCGGAAAATGCACCTCGGTCTGTATTTTTGAGGTACATAAAAGAAGCCAGGCCGACCCTCGTAAAATGGTCGACCCGGATATGGAAAAATGCAAATTCTGCTTTACCTGTGTGCAGTCCTGTCCTAAAGAAGCTTTAAGCATCTTTCCCAACCCGGAATATCAAAAACTGGGTGACCAACTTTTTACCCCGGAAATCATCACTACCCTAATCAAAGAAGGCCAGACCGGGGAAACCCCGATTTCAGGAGGAGGTTACGGCGGTAAATTTACCGGAGAAGGGTTTGACGGTTTCTGGACCGATATGTCCGAAATCGTTCGTCCTACCCGCGACGGAATTCATGCCCGGGAATACATTTCCACCTTAGTGGAATTAGGCAGAAAACCTGCAGATTTAACCGGCTGGCAAGTAGATACCAAAGGAAACCCTTTGTCCCATATCGCCCCCAGCCGGGAAATCAACCTGCCTATGGTCTTCGATCTAACCCGGATGCCATTGAAATCAGAATCTATTATTAAGGCAGTCGTCAATTGTGCTTCGCAGTTAAATACCTTAGTTTTAATTGAACTGAAAGACTTAAAGCCGGAACTGGAGATCTTTTCTCCTTACATGGTGATTTCCCTCGACCCTCGCAAACTATCCTGGGGCGAACTAGTGGATATCGCTAAGAACCAAGGGATTCTGGAATTGCTCTATTCCCCCGAGCTGGCTAAATTAGGCGAGAGTTTAAAGAATATCAACCCCGAGTTGATCGTGATGGTGCGGGCCGAAAACCCTGAAAACCCACAGCAGTTGGCCGTTGAAATTTATACCGGGGGAGCCGACGTGATTCATTTTCGGTTTGACCATGAATTACCGGAAAAAATACGAGCCGCTCATTTAGGCCTGGTGGAAGCTAAAATCCGGGACCGGGCCAGCCTGCTGATTTCCGGAAATCTGGCTGAAGCGGCCCACATACCCAAATCCATCATCCTGGGCGCCGACGCCCTGGCCTTAGATTGGCCGCTACTAGTGGCCATGGAATGTCTGGTATGCAAAAAATGCCTTAGCGGGGAACCATGCCCCCGACAATTGGAATCCATAAACCCCGAATGGGGAGCCGCCAGAATCAAAAATCTGATGGCTTCTTGGCATAACCAAATGCTGGAAATTCTGGGAGCAATGGGTATAAGAGAAGTCAGCCGCCTGCGGGGTGAAGTCGGGCGGGCAATTTTCTATTCTGATCTGGAACGAGAGTTTAGCAATGAATTTAAACGCTGACAGTAATTTTTATCAAAGATTTTATTCCTATCAAATAAACCGGGGGAATGACTGCATCGCCTGCGCCACCTGCCAGGCGGTTTGCCCGGAAAAAGTCCACCGCAGACGACTGGGTTTCAACCAAATGGAAAAGCCCGAAAGTGCTCTTTGTCTGGGGGCGGAATGCGCCCAAAAACCTGAATCTTGTATTAATCAATGCCCGAAACATAACTTAACCATCCTCCCCAACCCCAAACTTGAAGCCTTGGGAGATTTCCGCTGGACCCCTGAGCTCTTAGCCGCGGGGTACCGGATGGCCGAAACCGGAAAACCGGCCCCGGAAACTGCGGAATGCCAGCGCGGTCTTTCGGATGGCGGGTTTGATCTGCTGGACTTCATTTTCCCTGAGACTCCATCATCTATCCGACCCGAAGAAGTTGATCTAAGCCTCGAGCTTAACCGCCGGGAAGGGAATAAAATTACGATTCCTATTCCCTGGTACGGCGGTGGAATGTCATTCGGCTCCATCTCACTGAGAGTCATGCTCTCACGAGTTAGAGCGGTCAAAGAAATTGGCACCTTCACCTCTACCGGTGAGGGAGGCTATCCCGAACAACTATTCCCCTACTCCGCCAACTTGATTACCCAAGTAGCTACCGGTTTATTCGGAGTCCGGGAAGACACCATTAAACCGGCCCGGTTGGTTGAATTTAAATATGCCCAAGGGGCTAAACCTGGACTGGGCGGCCATCTTCTGGGAGATAAAGTTACTCCTCGAGTGGCTGAACTCAGACAATCGGTGCCTTGGCGCAGCTTATTTTCCCCATTTCCTTTTCATAGTGTCTATTCAGTTGAAGATCATAAGAAACACCTGGACTGGATCAAGGCGATTAACCCAGAGGCCCTGCTCTCGGTAAAAGTGTCCACTCCATCGGACGTTGACATGGTTGCAGTCGGCAGCTACTATGCCGGGGCTAATATCGTCCATCTGGACGGAGGTTACGGAGGAACCGGGGCTTCCCCTGAAATCGCCAAAAAAAACATTGCTATGCCGATTGAATTCGCAATCGGTAAAACTCATAAGTTTCTTCTCGCCGAAGGCATCCGGGATCAGATTGTTCTGATGGCATCAGGAGGAATCAGAAGCGCTCACGATATCCTAAAGGCCATTGCCCTGGGAGCCGACGGAGTAGTTCTGGGAACTTTTGATCTGGTGGCCCTGGAATGCGTCCGCTGCCGGAATTGCGAAAGCCAGCGGGGTTGCCCTCGAGGAATCGCCACTACCGATGACAAATTGGAAAGACAGATTGACCCCGAATGGGGTTATTTAAGAATTTTAAATCTCTATCGGGCTTTGGAACAATCTATTCGCATCATTTTAGCCCGAATGGGATTAAAAAGTATAAAGGAATTAAGGGGGCGAACCGATTTATTGGCTTATCCGGCAAAACCCCTGGAGCAGATAAGATGAAAGAAATACCAAGAAAACGCGAGATGGAAGGCGGTTGCGGGGTGGTGGGTTTGGCTTCGGAATACCCGGTAGCCGGCAAGCATCTTTTCCCCGCGCTGTTTCAAATGAATAACCGGGGAAACGGGAAAGGCGGAGGACTGGCGGCCTGTGGTTGTTTCCCCGAATACCGTAATTTTTACTCCCTGAATTTGGGAATTCTGAATCCCCAGGTGAAAGACCGGGTGGAGGAGGAATTCATCAAATCGATTTTCCAAGTGGAAAAAGCTGAAATTCAGCCCAGCCTGCCCGATTATCGCGAAGTCGGACTGGAAATCGAACCTCCCAAAGTATATCGTTATTTTGCCCGGGTTAAGCGCCAAGTTCTGGAAAAATTCGCCCGGGAACGGGGATATAAAGATTTAAAATCAGCCGAAGACCAGTTGGTTTATGAAAATTCCTTTCGCTTAAACAGGCAATATTATGCAGATTTAACCGAAAAAGCAGCTTTTGTTTTATCTCACGGCAAGAATTTGCTGGTTTTAAAAGGAGTGGGATACGCCGAGCAGTTCGTTAAATATTACCGCCTGGACGAGTTTAAATCCCCCATCTGGATCGGACACCAGCGCTACCCGACCCGCGGGCGGGTCTGGCATCCGGGAGGAGCGCATCCCTTTGTGGGGCTTAACGAAGCTCTAGTGCACAATGGTGATTTCGCCAATTATTATACGGTCTGTGAATATTTAGCCCAGAAAGGAATTTACCCATTATTCCTTACCGATACTGAAGTTGCGGTTCTCTTATTCGATTATTATGCCAGAGTTTTAAATTATAACCTGGAAACCATCATTGAAGCCTTTGCCCCTACTGCAGAAAGAGATTTCGAGATCCTGGATCAACCTCGCCAACGGCTTTACCGGGCGATTCGGGCCTCCCATCTTCACGGTTCCCCGGACGGACCCTGGTTTTTCATTATTACCCGTTACCTGGAAGAAGAAAATACTTCCCAGTTAATCGGGATCACCGACACCTCAATGCTTCGCCCCCATGTTTTTGCTTATTCTGGAGGCCAATCCAAGATAGGCTTGGTGGCCTCGGAGAAACAAGCCATCGATACGGTGCTCCAGAGCTTAAACCGGGAAAATCCCAAAATTTGTCCAATCGCCGAAAAATATTGGATTTCCAGGGGCGGTAGCCATACTGATGGAGGAGCTTTTGCTTTTAGCCTAAAAGACGGGCTGCTTATTTGCGCCGATAAATTCGGCAAGAATGTCGACCTTCCTGTTGAGAAAATCGATTATGCTTTGCCCGTAACTTTTTCTCCGGAAAACTTAAGTATAAATAAACCAGAAATACCTTCAAATTTCAGCAATGCGGCTCCCATATTCCGTGATTTAAATTACCAGGATTTGACCAGTTGGATTTCTGCTCTGATCAGCGAAGCGGAAAACCCGGAACGGCGTTGGAAGGCGATCGAACTGTTAACCCAACTTCATGACCTTCATTATCCTTTGGGAGATAAAAAGCGCAACTGGGTACAGGAAATACTTTACCGGGGACTGGTGCAATTATTTGAAAAATTTCCCCTTCCTCAAAACAGCGGTCAGGAATATTGGCGGGTTGACTGGGAACATCGTGATTTTATCTCCAAGCTGAATCCGGAAGTCAAAGGTTTAATCTTTAACGCAGTATCCTTTCCCCAGGAAGGGCTTGACTCGGTGTCAAATTTAATCACCAAGGCCTATCAAAAAGGGATCAAGCATTTTTGGTTATATAACTTGAAGGGTGATCGGTTCATCGGCTGCGGTCTGGGGAAAAACTCTTGCGGAGTTAAAATCGAAGTTTACGGCAGTTCCGGAGATTACCTGGCTTCGGGGCTTGACGGCGGGGAAATTCAAGTTCATGGTTCAGCCCAGGATCAACTAGGACAAATCATGAATTCCGGCAAACTGGTAATTTATGGGGATGTAGGCCAGACTTTCCTCTACGGAGCCAAAGGCGGATCAGTTTATGTGATGGGCAACTGTGCCGGACGCGCCCTGATTAATTCTGTCGGCAAAATCAGGACGTTAATCAACGGAACTTGCCTGGATTATGCTGCTGAGAGCTTCATGGCCGGCTCGGAATTGGACGGCGGCTTCATCCTGATTAATGGTTTAAAACCCAACGCCAACGGGGAATTCATTGGCCTCGAAGATAAATATCCGGGAGGTAATTTTTTCTCTCTTGCTTCAGGAGGGGCCGGTTATCTTAACGATCCATACCGGACTGTGGGGGCGGAGCAACTAAACGGGGCGGAATTTGTAGATTTAATTCTCCAGGACTGGCAAATTATCGAGCCATATTTAAAGGAAAACGAGCGCTTATTCGGAATCAAAATCGAAAGAGATTTATTAACCATCGATGGAGCAAGAAAAAGCCCGCTGGAGATTTTTCGTAAAGTAACGGCTAAATCCCGAAAAAAAATTGAGGAGGGAGCTGTTTTATGAATCAATTGAGAAAAAACCCCTTAAACGGAGAATGGGTAATTATTGGAGACAAAATCGGCGGGAAAACTAAATTCAGTTATCAAAACTGTCCATTTTGTCCGGGACAAGAAGAACAAACCCCGCCTCCCATATATCAATTTTGCAAGCCTGATGGATGCTGGCAGGTGAGAGTGGTGCCGGATAAATACCCGGTAATGCGGATTGAAGGAGATTTGACCAAAGCGGGACAGGGAGTTTTAGACTGGATGAACGGCATCGGGGCTCATGAAATCATCATTGAATCCCCGGAACATGCTTCCAGCATGGCTGGTTTAGCTCCGGAACACATTGAGACGATCCTCCAGGCGTGGCAATATCGCATATCCGACTTAAAAAAAGACCCCCGATTTCAATACATTTTAATCTTTCAGAACCAAGGCAGCCAGACCGGGGTTTTCACCACTCACCCCTACTCCCAATTATTGGCAACTCCATTTATCCCCACTATGGTGAAAAATGAACTGAAATCGTTAAAAGCTTATTATGAAAGAAAAGAAAGATGCCTGTTGTGCGACCTGCTTAAACAGGAATTGTCCCTTGATAAAAGAGTGGTTTTGAGCGACCAGGATTTCGTGGTAATTGCTCCCTTTGCCTCGGCTTGCAGCTATGAATTATTGATACTCCCACGGCATCATCAATATCGGTTTGAATTGGAAAATGATTCTACGATAAAGAACCTGGCCGCAATTTTAAAAATCATACTCCAGAAGCTTGAAAAAGTCTTTATTGCAGAACCTGCATTCACTCTAACAGTCTTGACCTCTCCCAACGAAAGCTGTGAAGAAGCCAATGCCGACCAGTGGAAGACCATTAAAGAAGATTTTCACTGGCATATCAAGATTACTCCCTTACTGACAAATGTTTCGGGACTGGAGCGAGGAAGCGGAATTCATACCAATACCATCTCGCCTGAAGATGCCACCATCCGTCTCAAAGATATCATTGTTGAGTAATTTTATGGATAAACTTAAACTTGGAAAAAAAGGCGAAGAACTGGCGGTTAAATTTCTGCAAAAACAAGGACTAAAAATCCTGGCCCGCAATTACAAGACCCCTCAAGGCGAATTGGATATAATCGCCAAAAATCCAAAAGAAATTATTTTCATAGAGGTTAAAACCAGAACTTCTCAAGAATTCGGCAAACCGGCGGAAGCCGTGAATTATCGCAAGCAGGAAAAATTAAAACTGCTGGCTCAAGAATATTTATGCACTAATAAATTGGAAAACTCCAACCTGCGATTCGATGTCTTGGCAATTGTAATCCGCCCGCAAGGCAAACCTAAAATTGAATGGCTCCAAGGGGCAATTTAACATAAGCACATTATTTTAAAGACTTGATTAATTTTTACTCCGACTTTAAATAAGCCATATTCTCTAGTGTGACAATCCGTTTTTTCATAGGAGGATGAGTGGACATCAGATTAGACCAGAAATTTTCATGCTCACTCTCCTCAGCCAAAGATTTACCCTGGGGATCAGCAATACAAAGATGGGCGGTGCCCCGGTTGATCGATTCGGTAGGGGCCGAGGCATTGGCAATTTTTTCCAAGGCATGGGACAACGCCAGCGGGTTACGGGTTAACTCGGCTCCTGAAGCGTCAGCCAAATATTCCCGTTTACGAGAAACCATCATTGCCAGCATCTGGGATAAAATCGGGGCCAGGATGGCAGCGGCCAGCCAGATGATTAAAAGAATCATGCCTCCCCCACCCTCACCTTCGGAATCCCGGCCTCTTCTCCTGCTGAAAGTTGATCTTGCAATCCAATCGGAAATAAGCACTATCGAACCCACCAGCACCGAAATTATCAACATTAGACGAATGTCAAAATTTTTTATGTGACTCATCTCGTGAGCCGCTACTCCCTGGAGTTCTTCCCGATTTAAAATCTTGAGCAAACCCCGGGTAACCACGATACTTGAATGCGCAGGATCACGTCCGGTAGCAAAGGCGTTGGGATCAGGATCCTCAATAATATACGTGGCCGGCACCGGGATTCCCCCCGCAATGCTCATCTCCTCTACCACATTCTGCCATTGATTCTGCACCGGATCGCTTAAATCAATGAGTTTAGCATGGGTGGAAAATAAAATCATTTTATCACCGCTATAATAGCTCAAAAAAGAGGTTGTTAAAGCAAAAACAAAAGCGATGAGGGTATAAATCGGGTACTTGTAACCCGAGCCGTAAAAATGATCAAAGCCGATTCCCAGGGCCAAGAAAAAGACCATAAAACCGATCATAAAAACCCAGGTTAAACGCTGGTTGCTGGAAATCTGCTGGTAAATATTCATTTTAATTTAAATCAAGACTAACCTTGGGAGCTTCACGCTCCTGTGGATTGGTGATCTCAAAGAGCTCGGCATTCTTGAAGCCGAATGTCCCGGCTATGGTATTGGTTGGAAAACTTTGCAGAGTGATGTTATATTTAGTCGCTATGTCATTGTAAAACTGCCTGGCAAAGCCGATGCGATTCTCCGTGGAAGTAAGTTCTTCCATTAACTTTGTAACACTCTCATTGGCTTTCAATTGAGGATAATTTTCCACCAAAGCGAACAACTGGCGCAAAGCTCCGGATAGAGCATTTTCCTGGGCGGCGATTTGGGCAACCCCCTGCCCTTGAACCGAAATAGCCTGATTCCGAGCTTCGATAACCTTGGTCAAGGTTTCCTGTTCAAATTTCATCTCGCCTTTAACCGACTCCACCAGGTTGGGAATAAGGTCGTAACGGCGCTTCAACTGCACATCAATCTGTTTCCAGCCGTTTAAAGTCTGGTTCTTTTGGGAAATTAATGTATTATAGGAAGCAATAATCCAAATCACCAAGATCATAATAACCGCTAATAAAATCCAATTCATTCTCCCACCTCCTCTTTTATATATTAAGCATTGTGGTTCAAACTCCTTTTTGCCCTGAATCAGCTTGCAGCAAAGAAAAAAATCATTAAATTTCCTCTCTAACTCTTGACAAATTAATCCGGTTTATTTATTATAATAATCCGAAGCGGGGGTAGCTCAATTGGTAGAGCGCTAGCCTTCCAAGCTGGATGTCGCGGGTTCAAGTCCCGTCCCCCGCTCCAGAGCTGGGGTAGCTCAGTAGGTAGAGCACATCCTTGGTAAGGATGAGGTCGACAGTTCGATCCTGTTCCCCAGCTCCATTTTTTAATAAAAATGCGCCCGTAGCTCAATGGATAGAGCGGGGGACTCCTAAGCCTCAGGTTAGAGGTTCGACTCCTCTCGGGCGCGCTTTGAGATAAATCCTCCCTAAAGGAGGAGTTTTTACTAAATGGGCAGAATTTTTCTGTTCTATATTATTTAAAAAGGCTATTATTAAAAGGGGGATAACAAATGGCGAAGAAGAAATTTGAAAGAACGAAACCTCACGTAAACGTAGGGACCATTGGTCACGTAGATCACGGCAAGACGACCTTGACTTCGGCGATCACCCGTGTGCTTTCCACCAAGGGAATGGCCAGCGGTTTAAACGTAGACGAAATCGATAAAGCTCCGGAAGAAAAGGCTCGTGGCGTCACGATCGCGATTTTCCATGCCGAGTATGAGACCGACGGTCGTCATTACGCTCACGTGGACTGCCCCGGTCACGCCGACTACATCAAGAACATGATCACCGGCGCCGCCCAGATGGACGGAGCGGTATTAGTGGTATCCGCGTCTGAAGGCCCAATGCCGCAGACGAGAGAGCATATCCTGTTGGCCCGTCAGGTGAACGTACCTTATATTATCGTATTTTTAAACAAAGTGGACATGGTGGACGATCCCGAAATCATCGACCTGGTGGAGCTGGAGCTTCGCGAGTTGCTGTCGGCTTACGAATTCCCGGGCGACGATATTCCGATTATCCGCGGTTCCGCCTTGAAGGCGATGGAATGCGGTTGCGGCAAAGAAGACTGCCAGTGGTGCGGCCCGATCTGGAAGCTGGTTCAGCAGCTGGATGCTTACATTCCGCTTCCGGAACGTCCGACCGACCGTCCGTTCCTGATGCCGGTGGAAGACGTATTTTCCATCACCGGCCGCGGCACGGTAGCGACTGGAAGAATTGAGCGCGGAATCGTCAAGGTCGGCGAAGAAGTATCGATCATCGGCCTGGTACCGGAAATCAAGAAGAGCGTAGTGACCGGCGTAGAAA